>OEMZ01000102.1_pt1 | contig 31343 bp, 26 predicted proteins | sample 1503731 | NCBI WGS metagenome assembly OEMZ01 (sample SAMEA3182062, study PRJEB22505) | gut metagenome | biome: human; feature: gut; material: Stool; isolation source: human stools | place: Canada | collected 2013-01-14
CCACCCATCTATATTGTCTGTGTTCTCGATAACGCCTCCAGGATAATACCAGTTGCTCGTACCCTCGTCTTTGATGAGCACGCCACCCACAATCTTCTTGCCTGTAGCTTGATAACTGGAGATGTAATCCAAGAGGGCATTGTTCTTTTCTGGCGCATCCGCATCGCTGCCCTTGGTTTTGGTGTCGAAGAGGCAGATGGTACCCGACTTCAATCTGACGATGAAATCCACATAGAAACAACGTTTTCTATTCCCCGAATCCGTATAAGGCACGGCGAAATGCTGTTTTCCCTCGTCTCCATTCTTGTACCACCACTCCACATATTCCATCTTGTCATCCAACCAACGTGCAAACTCTTGCTCGGGTTTCGATGCCGTAATCTGCTCAAAATAAGGATACAAGGCATGGTTGAAGATTTCGCCTTCCGTGGTTCTCACCATTGCCGCATTATAGAGACGAGTCTCCGGCACTTGCCATACAGACTGCTGATATTCCATCGACACCTCCTTGGCATTTCTCTTCAGCGTAGCCTCGTAGGTAACCAACGCCTTGCGTATCAGTTCCTCGAAGCGCGGACGGTTCTGATGATAGAGCACCACCTTAGGCACATCCATCGAAAAGACTTGCAGGTATTCCTCCAAGGCACTCTCGATGGCTCCTTGTAAGACTGGCGTACTGTCAAATTTGGAGAACCCACCCACATTCTTACGGCAAAACAGCGTAAAGAGATTCTGCAATTCTGATGCATTCAGAGCCAACCTTGCCTTGTCTGTTATCTCCACAATGCCCGAATCACCCGTCAGTGGGGTGTCCTTCGGGATAGCCACCAAGATTCTTGATACATCGGTCTGCACGCCATGTCGCTTGGCATTGTAGCGATTCAACTTGATTTTGGCATCCATGTCTGCCTCCTTTTTTTTCGTCTCGTCAGCATTCTCAGTCTCACCATCATCCTCAAAGAAATCTTCTGCAGAGAAGAGCAACAACGGGTTTTGTTCCCATTCCCGTTCCATGGTCTTATAGAAGATGCTGCGGAACTGGGAGCCTAAGCGGTTTCTTGTTGCCCCATGCTTATCCGTATAATAAGAACGGAGCGTGATGTTCGGTAAGTCTTTCTTGCGATTGGCATAGAGGGTGCTGATATAGTTCATGTCATCTCCCACAATGCTAATCATGTCAGCCGAAAGGTCGGTATAAACATAACCGTAGTTCAGAATGTCGTTCTTATAAAAATGCTGCTCTGGCATTCGGAGTATTCGTCCCACGGTCTGAGTGGTAAATGTCATACTCTGCAATTCTCTGAATATCAGAAGAACGGATGCACGAGGACAATCCCAGCCCAAGGCTATGGCCTGCTTGAACAGCAACACCTCGGAAATATCATCAGGCTGAGTGATATTCTGAAGATTAGGCGATTTATCCTTTGATAGCCATACTGCCAACCTGCCATTTGCCACGCTGATGTCGCAAACCTGTTCTAAGTAGGCTTGCATCTCCTCGGCGATAGTCTTGTCCTTCGACGACATAGATTCGCTGCTATCATTAGGCAACTGAATGAGCAATAACGGATTGATGCCATATTCCTTGTAAGCCTCAGCCAGTTCCTTTCGCTTTTCGAGAGCCTTCTTCAAGAGACGCTGGTTCACCGTAAGCTCCGACTGTTCCTTACTACTCTTTACATTCGGATTCAGTTCTATGCCCTTCTTAATCATTTCTTCATTGATTACATCTTGGCGTTTCACAAGAACCGCATGATAGCTTTGGGTGACTGGTGTTGCTGATACACGAAGTTCTATATGTGGCTGGATAGCTTGCAATACCATCTCGCTTTTCTTGGCATTACGTCCGGCAAACATGTGTTCCTCGTCTATGATAACCACCACTGGCAGATGCTGCTCTATCTTGGTCTTCCGTATCAGTTCGTAGAGCGTGCGGTTCTGCTCATTGTCACGAATCATGACGGCATTATCCTTATTGATACTCTCCCAGTTTAAAAAGAGCACATCGCCAGGATGCAGACCATCCACATGATCACACTCATCAAACATAACAGGACGCAACGACCTTCGTTCACTAAAGAAATTGCGCATGGAGCGATAACTCTGCTGATGCAACTTGTTAGGAGCAATCCAAACCCATGCTACACGAGAATATCGGCACTGCCCATTCATAGGTAGGTCACGAGTCAGCTCATCCAGCAAGGTACTCACCATTACCGTCTTTCCTGCTCCTGTTGGAGCCTTGAATATCAACTTTTGGCGGTCTTCAGAATCATTGAGCATGTCAATCATCTTCTGTTTCAGTTCACGCACCGCCTTTTTCTGGTAATCTCGTAGTTCTATCATTTTCGTTACCTCCTTAGTCTATTATGTCATTAGTAACATTATCTTCTTTCTCCTTCAACACATAATCATAGTCATCGCTGAGAGCTTCGTTCACAACCTCCTCGTTTTGCATGGCGAGTGCCTCGTTTTGCTGAAACTCTTTCATCATAGCCTCACTATACTTTTGCTTTGGCAGAATATCCGTTCCACCTTCTAAAGCTTGCAAGAAAGCATCTGGCATGGCACACAGTTCTATAACAGGCATGACTTTATGGAATTCGTCCTCATATGCGTATGCGCCATCACTATAAACATAAACCTTCAAAGGATTCTGCCTAGTCGCAACTTCAGCTATCATCGGAATGATAATACTGACTACACGCTCGTCGAGGACAACAAGCATCTGTCCAGCCTCATCCTTAAAATAGCGCAATACGTTCTTCTTAAATTTCTTGCCTCCAAATGTTTCTTGCTCTTGATAGATATTGGTCTTGATGCAGAGGAGGTCAACGAGAGAAGCCATCAATGCTCTGCGACTCTTGAAGTTGCTTTGGTCACGAGGAACAAACTCCGTTTTATAATAACGAAGATTATTGTGAGCCAAGCCAGGGACATCTTCACCCTTCTGGTTCGTATAACCATTAATGACTCGTTTGTTTCGCTCGTAGGTTACTTTTTCGCAGATGTTATTCTCGTTGTTGGTCACTAAGATACATTTGCGATGACCTCCGTCTTCTGAGTTCAATTGCATCGTTGCATGAAGAGTGGTGCCTGAGCCAGCGAAGAAGTCGAGGATGGTGGAGTCCTTATAATGAGGATTGGATATTTTCAATAAATATTTAATGAGAGACAATGGTTTCGGAAAACCAAAAGCTTTTTCTCCAAATATGTTTATAATATCCTTAGTACCATCTTGCGTCATTCCTACCTCTTCGTTTATATAAGTACTAGCAGTAGTATAACCAAAGCGAACTCCAGCTTTCTTTTCATCATCTTCTTTCCAATAGCGAAGTACAGGCTTAGAAATCTTCAAAAAATCATAATCACCAGGAAATACAATTCTATTTTCTTTTAAATATTGTGGAAAGCCGTCTTTCGTAATACGCCAAACCGCCAAAGGATTTACAGGAAACTCTTGATTATTTCTTGGATTTACCATAGTAAAATTACTATTAGGTCTTTCCAATGCTGTACGTTGGGTTGACATATCATGCACTCTCCAAGGTCTATTCGGAAAATCCGGAGTTTCATAATACTTACGTGAATCTTTTAAAATTCCTGCAGTATAATTTTCATTTGCATAACACTGTACCCACTCATAATCCTGCGACAAGAAATAGGGAACATCCGATTTGGCCGTTCTTTTTCTCCAAGGTATTGTTGCCACAAACTTGTCTTCTCCAAATGTTTTATCACAAAGTAATTTCAAATCAGCCTGTTCATTATCATCAATAGAAATGAAAATCACTCCCTTTTCAGAAAGCAACTTCTTGGCGATTCTCAATCGACGATTCATAAAAGACAACCATTTGGAATGGCGAAAGCTATCATCTTTATCTACAAAAGAGTCATTGTAGATAAAGTCCTTATTACCTGTGTTATAAGGAGGATCGACATAAATTACATCAATCTTCCCTGCATAAGCATAAGTAAGAGCAGCAAGAGCATTGAGGTTATCACCTTCTATCAACACATGGTTAGGCGAACCTTCTGGCGCAGAATCCAAACGCTTGGTGGCATACTCAACAAAAACAGGAAGTTTGTCTTGCATTTCATCCCATGCTTCCTCGGAACTCTCCTCCCACACAAGTCCATAACGTTGCTTATCGTTGATAGCAGCCAACAAGTCGTGCTTCAAATCTTTATCAATCTGAAGCTCATTTATCTGCTGGCGCAAAGCTTCCAAATCTATTTTCTTTGCCATATCGGTGTCTCCTAGCCCTATAAATATGCTCCACCGATTCCCTAAGCAGAGAAGATTGTTCGTGTTTGTAATGGCTATAATAAAAAGAAAAGCGTAGGAATCATATTACTTCTATATAACCCTTGATTATAGAGGCTCTGGAAAATGCCTTAGACACCAAGGAGAAGCAATAGACCCTACGCCAAACTTGTATATATAGATAGCATAGGGAGCACCCTCTTCTTATTTAAGAAAAGGGCACACCTATGCCTCGCGTATATACACGATGCGTAGACGCCTACCACAATCTTCCTCTGAGTGTCTATTTGAATTTTCCAGATTCCTATAATTCAGAAGAAAACGTCAGTACACGTCTTTCTTATTAAAATAGGCCAAGCCATGGACTTTTACCTAGCCAGCGACTCATCGCCAGCCATCCACAGCAAGACAACTGCAAAAGTACGAAAAAGAATTGGCTTCACAAAATTTTGGGTCTTTTTTCTTGCATATCTCATTTACTTTTCTTATCTTTGCCACCAAATTAATAACAATAACATTAAAAAGGAGGTTATTATACAAGCAACAAAGAACAATACGAAGGAGGAAACCATCAGAAAGTTTAAACAACTCCTAAAACATAAAGAGGAGATGCTCGAAAGAGCAAAACAATATGATGGCATTGACATTTATGCTAAAACAGAAATCCACTATTAGATGAAATCAAAGCTGATTTCGAAAAGTCGGCAAATGATTTAAAAGAGAAATAGTTTCTTGCAAATCCCAAATAAAATTGGTTATAAAGCAGCATATATTCAAGGCTTTTGCCCTTACAGGGCGCAGGGATACAACATCTTAATACCCAGGGGGTTGCCCTGGGCTAGGAGCTTTTGGGCCTTCAGCCCGTGCTTGAACCACATGAAAAAGTTCAATGATTTTCTTCTTAACCAGGCATTTTATACTCATGTCTAAGCTTCCAGATAGTTCATCATATCCTCCAATGTATCGAAGTTCTTGACATTCCCCTCCTTTACATTGAGAATAGCCTTATCTAACTCTGATTGTAACTTTTTCTTTTGTAATGTTGCATTCATAATACGATTAAACAATTAAGTTTGATACATTTATTCAGAATAAGGCGTTCTCATATGCTCATGCTTCCATTGCTCAATAGTATTTTCATCTATCAAGCCCTTATCCCACAATTCATTTGCGGCATCTATCGCTTTTTGCGCAAAATAACGGCTATCTGCTGGCATACCATTATCCTTTTTATCTAGCATAGCATTACCCCTTCCTCTTCTACATTATTATAAAAAGGACTGTCCTTTTTGCTCTGCCAATCCTTCATCGAATACACTATCGGGTGAATCATCTGATTGATTTGCCATCCCAATTCCCAAAGAGGATAGGTGTAATTATCATGATCCTGCTCATCTATCTTATCCTTGTTCAGAAGCACAAGGATGTCCCAGTCGGAATCAGCTTTAGCATCCCTTCTAGCCCTTGACCCGAAAAGGATAACCTTGGCATCTTTTGGCATAATCGACTCCGCTTTCTTCTGAATCGACTTGAGTACCTCATCTTCAAGATGTTCCCTTGTTATTGTCGTCATAACACTATCATTTTTATTACACCGCAAAAATACGAAAAAGAATTGAAACTAACAAATATTCTGAGAGATATTTGCATTTATTCTTTCCTCTTTACCCAAACCTTATGGCTGCCACGACCTAACGAATCTATCGGCGAAGTATCATCTTTGATAAAATCCATCAATTATGTAAAAAGAATCTACTTTTTGTGATTTTTCTTTTCAAAAAGTTTGTTTTATAAAAGAATCTTTGTATCTTTGCAGCAACAGAACTCGTTTGCATCCCATTAGAACTGCAAGCGAGTCATTTTTTATATATAAGGCATATGAATCAGAGACCAAGAACCATACAAGAACAATTGACCAGACTCAAAGAAAAGGGAATGGAATTCAATGATGAACAAATTGCTATTTCATATCTAGCAAGGATTAGCTATTTTCGCCTAAAATACTATTGGGTGGATATGTTGGATAATAATACGGGGCATTTCGTCAATGGCACAAGTTTTAATACTATCATAGACCGGTATGAGTTTGACAAAAAGTTGCGTAATATTCTTTTTGGAGCAATTGAAATCCTGGAAGTGGGATTACGTACAAAATTCATCACAACTCTTTCGTTGGCAACAAATACAGGATTATGGTATTTGGATAATTCCCTTTTTGAAAACCAGCAGTTTCACACAAACTTGGTGCTGGATATGAAATATGAGTTCGCTCGAAACTCAGATCCTTTTGTTCGCCAGTATATTTTAGACCATCCCAATTGGGACAAAAATACATTGTCCGGAGCTAATCCTGATGCGTGGATGATTTTTGAAACTGCTACATTTGGAACTCTATCTAAGATGTACAAAAATCTATTGAATCAATCTCCATTAAAATCAAGAATAGCAAATGAATTTGGTTTATATTCTGCCCGAGAACTTTCAAGTTGGTTAGAAGCTATTTCTGTCTTACGAAATATCATTGCCCACCATTCAAGAATATGGTATAAAATATTTTCTAAGAAACCGACAAATATAAGCCATCATAGGAATGAATGGATGCATTCAAACTTAACAGAGCACCAGCGTAAACGTGCGTTTGGCGTAATATCCTGTCTTTTATATCTGTGTAATGCTATATGTCCAAACAACACTATCAAAAAGGAGATAAAGGAGCTTTTTGCTTCATACCCAAACATTCCTATTTTTATGATAGGCTTCACAAGAGCATGGGAAGAAAATCCTATTTGGAAATAAATATCTCAAATAAAAAAGAGCTGTCATCTGTGGTAACTATCATAAATGACAGTTCTTATATTCTAAGCTTTTGCCCTTTACCTTTACGCTATGCGCCGGTGACCGTTGGTTCAGGGCGTGTGGGGTTTACTTGCAAAATTTCAGTCATTTTTTATATAAAGAAAAATCTTTTTTCTCTAAATTAATGCCACCTATTGTCACCTAATGCCACACTCTTGCTTTTTATTCTTTTCTCTTTACCCAAACCTTATGGCTGCCTCTTCCTAGTGAATCTATCGGCGAAGTCTTGTCATTTGTCAGCTCCTTCAGTTCCATAGAGGCAGCAGTACGGCTCAGGTTGTTGATGGAGGCATAATCGCCTAGGGTGAGGACTCCGTTCTTCTCTATCACCTCCAGGGCACGGGCGATGCGCTCTTCCCTGGAATACAGCTGCTTACGGATAACCTTTACACCACCCATATCACGCTCCAGGTCACGGTCGGTTTCACGCTTCACATCCTTGATAAACTCAGGAGACGCCTTGAAGTTGATGTCCTTCACGCCCACCTTGCGGTACGTCATCTTATCATCTGGATTCAGAATTTCCCTAGGCTTCTCATCCTCGAAAGCGAGGGAGAGGGAGAAGGTGCCGAAACCTTCCAGATTCACGTTGTACCCCATGGAGAGCATGTCTGTCAGCATATCAACCACATCGGTCAATACAGCCTCCGTGGTACTTTCCGAAATACCGCGATGGTAGTTCTGCATCATCTTGACGAACTCTTTTCGGGATAGTGTACGGTTGGTCACCATCTTGGGATAAACTCTGCGCTTGCCTTCATCACGCAAATCATTCAACTCTTGCAACTTGTACTTAGCCATATCAGTTTCCTTTCTTATTAAGATTGTTATCACTCCTTATTGCCCAGCAGCCTTTGCATCCTACAGTATTTATGATCATACCTAAGAAGAAAAGACCACAAACCTAGGAAGAAAAGTATTTAATCCTAGGAGAAATCTCCGTTCACCGACGCCGAATGTCCGTTCAACGTCGATGAACGGCGGTTCGACGTCGGTGAATGTTGGTTCAACGTCGGCGAACGAAGATTTCTACCTTGCAAAGATACAACTTTATCAGATATAAAACAAGACTTTTCCTGAATATCTTTACTTTTCCGGCCATAATTCTTCGTTTTTTGAGCTTATTTCTTTGCGTATCCCAAATAATTGTGTTAACTTTGTAGTCAGATTGCAAACCAAAGGCTAAAGGATTGCAAGCAAAAGACTAAGCAAAAGACTAAGATTAGACATTCTTATGAGTATGAAGATATTAGCAACCAGCGACTGGCACCTGGGCAACCTGTTTCACGGCAACGACCGTCTGCCGGAACACAAGCATTTCCTGAAATGGCTCCTGGAACAGATAGCTGAACAAAAGCCCGATGCTCTCCTCATCGCAGGAGACATCTTTGATAACGGAAATCCATCGGCAGCGGCACAGACCGTTTATTACGAGTTTCTTGCCGATGCTACCCAACTGTGCCCGAACATGCAGGTCATCATTACCGCCGGCAACCACGATTCCGCCAGCCGACTGGAGGCTCCCCGTCCGTTGCTCACCCGATACCACGTGGAAATAAGAGGAAACGTAAGGAAAATCTGGAAGCAGGGAGAAAGCGAGGACGATGATAAAACCGGCGGACATTGGATCTATTCCTTCGATGACCTCATCATCCCCGTAACCAACGAGGCAGGAGAAGAAGTCATCATCCTCGCCGTACCTTTCCTAAGAAGCGATGTGGTGCAGAACGCCAGCTACTCGCAGGGAGTCAACGACTTTCTGAGAGAACTGACGGCTGAGGCTCGAAAGAAATACCCGGGCAGGAAGTGCATCATGATGGCACACATGTACGCCAAGGGTTCGGATATCGCCAAGAAGGATGCGAGCGAGAAAATCATCATCGGCGGACAGGAGGAAGTGGACCTGGAAGGATGGAACGACCATCCCGACTATATGACTTGCGGACACATCCACAAACGGCAACATATCTGGAACACCGACTGGGCAAGATACACGGGAAGTATCCTCCCGATGTCGTTTGCTGAGAAAGACTACACCCACGGCATCGACCTCATCACCATAGAACATGGAGAAGAGGAGGAAGGAAAGGAAACCGGCAAGAGCAAGGAATGGAAAGTAGATTTCTTGGAATACAAGCCTCAGCACGCCCTCCGCATACTGCCCGAAGATGAGGAAGAACTGACCTTCAAGAAATGGCAGAAGCTCATCAATTCTGAACTCTCGGAGAGAACCGACGGCGAACTGAGCGACCATTTCGACTACGTGATGCTGAAGGTGAAACAGGAGAAACTGACCAGCGATGACATCAAGGAACTGGAGAAACTCGTCAACGAAAAGGATGCCGTGCTCTGCAAAATCCAGCGCATCATCCCGCAACTGGACCTCTCCACCATCCAGGGTTCCCAGCACATCACCAGCATAGAAGACATCATCAACCGTCCTCCGCTCGACACGCTGAAAGAAGCCTTCGCCATCAGACACAACGCTCCGATGAACGAAAGACAGGAGAAAATGTTATCCGATTTATTAACGACATCATCATTATGAAATTCCTACAACTCGAAATACTCAACCTCGCTTCGCTTGACAAACAGGGAGGCGAGGTCATCAACTTTGAAGAAGGTGCCTTAGGCGAGAGTACCATCTTCAGCATCGTAGGTCCGACGGGAAGTGGCAAGTCTACCCTACTCGATGCTATCTGCCTTGCCCTCTACAACCGCGCCCCTCGCTACCCCAGGAAGAAAGGCGACAAGAACCAGAACATCGAGATTTTCGGAGCTGCCGATGCCAGCGAAAACAACCGTCTGGCACCTACCGACAGTAGAAACATCCTGACACGTGGCAAGAAGGAAGGCTACAGCAAACTCACCTTCCTTGCCAACAACGGCAGCATCTACCGCGCAGAATGGCACGTCAGATTCCAGAGAGTGCGCTACGAGAACGCCAAGACTGCGCTCTATAAAATCACGAGAAACGGAGAAGAGATAACAGAGGAAGCTGCCGACTGGAACGAGCTGCCGAACATCATCGGACTCGACTACGACCAGTTTCTCCGTACCGTACTCATCGCCCAAGGCTCGTTTGCCAACTTCCTGACAGCAAAGGAAAACGAACGGTACGAACTCCTGGAAAAACTCATCGGATGCGAGGAAACTTATACGAACATCGCTACAGAAATCAAGAAGGCGAAAGACCAGGCGACGGATGCCTACAACCAGATGGCAGCATCGGTGGAAGCCGTTAAACAGAACCTGCTGAACGATGAAGAACTCGCCCAACTGAAGGAGGAAATCGACCGCTTGGAAAAGGCTGAGAAGGAACTCGACAGCCAGTTGCAAGCCATCTCGAAAGACCTGCAATGGTTTGAGGAAAACGATAAGCAAATCAAGCAAATTACTATCTACCAGACTGATATGGAGCAAGCGGCAGATGCCATTAAAGCGATGCAAGCCCAGATTCTCCGTCTGCAGTTGCACGATGAAGTACAGCCAGCTGTCAACCTGCTGCAGGAAGTAGAGCGACAGACGCAAAGCATCCACGAACAGGAAGAAAACATTCTGAAAGCGGAAGGAAACATCAAAAGTCAAGAGTCTGCCATCGACGAAAGCGAGAAAACTCTCACCAGTCTGAAGGAAGCAGTAAGCAAGGCACAGGAACAGCTGGAAAAGGCACTGCCGGTCATCGCTGAAGCAAGAGCGCTGAAAACAAAAATGGAAGCGGCGATGCCGAATCTGAAAGAAAAGAAAGAGGCTTTGGAGTTGGCACAGAAAGAGAATCTAACTGCCCAAAGAGATGTGGAGGAAAACGCCCGAAACATCCAAAAATGGGAAGCTGAAACGGAGAAAGCGAACCTTGCTCTCAAAGCGACACAGGAAGAGATTGCCAAGCAGAAACAGGTTCTGCACGAAGCGACGCAAGCCGCTGAACAGGCTTGGGAGACGGAAAGAAATAAGACTGTCGGACAGAACATAGAGGAACTGCAGAACAGCAAGACTGTAGCCGACAGGAAACTACAGGATGTCCAGCAAGCCATCAAGGTTGTGGCTCATCTCGATGCTGCCACAACAGAAAAGCAGAAGAATGAGGAGCGAATCCAGGTCTTGGGCAAGAGAAACGCAGAGATAGATGAAGCCCTGGGCAAGTTGACCATCGAGGCTCTGACCCAAGAGACCCTGACGCTGAGAAATGCCTATACCCTCATGGTGAGTGAGAAATGGGAGATTCATCGTGCCAACCTGACCGAAGGCAAGCCTTGTCCGCTCTGCGGCAGCACGACCCATCCTTATCATACCGACAACAGACAGTTTGAGGAAGCCACTACAGAACTCTCTCAACTTCTGAAAGCCAAGGAGGATCTGCTGAAACTGCAGCAGAAAGAGGAGAAGGATCTTTCCGGCGAGAGAAAACAGAACGACGGCGAAGTACAGACGCTCCAGAAACAACAGGAAAAGCTCTTGGGAGAAATCGCAACTTACGAAGAGGATTGGAAGGCGCTCATAGCCCAGTATCCAAAGATTCCGAAGGCAGAGGCAGAACTGAAATCGCTCTTGCCTATCTATGAAAACAAGGCGAAAGATGCGAGCAGCAAACTGAGCCTCTTTAACAAGATTCAGAAAGAGATAGAACGGCTGACCCAACTCAAGGATAAGGCTGTAAAGGATGAAGCTGCGTATGAAAGCAAGGCTTCAACAATGCTGAATAAAGTCCAGGAAAATACTTCAACCTGCACCACAAAACTGGCTGAGCAGAAAGCACTTACCATCAACCTTACCTCGCAGCAAAAGAGTAAGAAGGAGGCTTACGAGAAAGCCCTTCAGACATGGAATAGCGCCAAGAAGGAAATGGAGGAATGGCAGGAGAAATATAAGCAGATTCTGAATGGAGAAGAACCAGATGCGGCTGAACAAAGACTGACAGCAGCAAAGGATGAGGCAACGAAAGCAGCAGATAACCAGAACGAGAATATCAACAAACTGAAGGCTGAACTCGCCAACAGTAAAGGTTCGCATCAAACCATGCTGTCTCAGAACAAAACGATGAAAGAGAATCTGCAAACGAAGGAAAAGGAACTCGACCTTTGGATTGAGGAATATAACAAGCAGTTTGAAGAAAAGAGCATCGAAGGAAAAGACTCTGAAGAGGAAGGCATCGAGGAAAGAAGTATCGAACCAAGCCTTATCAACCGAAATACCATCCGGGAGATGCTTCACTCTGCCGAAGACTGGAACGCCATCCGACGGGAAAAGGACGAAAAGGAGAAAGCCGTGGCTTCAACTACCGCCCTTTATCAGAGCGCAGAAAAGGCGCATCAGCAGCACTTGGAACATCAGCCTGCCCAAACCCGTGATGCTCTCCTAGCCATTCAGCAGGAGTATCAGGAAAGAAGCCAGCGCAACGAACTGATTGCTGCCAACGTCAGGATGCAGAACCATCAGGAAGCCGTGAAGCAGTTGGGTGACAAGGCTGAGGCTCTGCAACTCGTAACACAGGAAAAGGACGACTGGACAGCCATCACAGATGCCATCGGAGCAGACGGCAAGACGCTGCGCAAGATAGCCCAATGCTATACGCTCAGTTTCCTGATAGCGCACGCCAACCAGGAAATCAGAAAGTTCAACAGCCGTTACGAACTGCAGCAGGTAAAGCATTCGCTGGGCATCCGAGTCATCGACCACGACCGTGCCGACGATATCCGAGACACCACCTCCCTATCAGGTGGCGAAACCTTCATCGTGAGTCTGGGTCTAGCCTTGGGCCTGTCGGCGTTATCCTCCCGCAACATCTCCTTCTAGAACCTGTTCATCGACGAAGGCTTCGGAACCCTCGACCCCGATACCTTAGCCACGGTCATCGACTCCCTCGCCATGCTGCAAAGTTCGCAAGGCAAGAAGGTGGGCGTCATCAGTCATACCGACACGATGAGCGAGCGCATCACCACCCAGATAAGGATTATCAAGAATGGCAACTCCGGCAGCAGTCATATCGAGATCTATCCTTAACCCATCGCAATTACACCTTAAATTATATAATAATTACACCTTATTTATCCCTATCAGCGCCAAGGATGGCGACAACGTGGTGAACAAGAGCGATGTGATTCGTCCTCACCATAACAAAAGAAAGGGTGTGCCATAAGTCCATGACACACCCTTTCTTTTGTTTCCATTGAATATTAAACCCTGTTTCCCTCTTTTGGGAATACTACGGTTGGCTTGAAGGTCTTAGCCTCCTCAAAGTCCATCAGGGCATAAGCGATGATGATAACGGTATCGCCCACCTGCACCTTGCGGGCTGCAGCACCGTTCAGGCAGATACAACCGCTGCCACGCTCACCCTTGATAATATAGGTCTCCAAGCGCTCACCATTGTTGTTGTCTACAATCTGAACCTTCTCGCCTGCTATCAGATTAGCAGCGTCCATCAAGTCCTCATCGATGGTGATGCTACCCATATAATTCAGGTTAGCCTCAGTTACGGTTACACAATGGAGCTTACTCTTCAATACTTCTATCTGCATTGTTCTGTTATTACTTGATCTGTTACGGATTAAACTTAATAAAGAATATCTATCGAGGAATTATCCCTTATACTTGATATGGTCGATGAGACGGATAGGAGTCTTACCGCAATAAACGGTGATGCAACCTACCACGTATGCACTATCCTCCCATGAAGAAACATCCTGCAGGCTGTCGCCATCCACAATCTGGAAATACTCTACCTCCAGACCCTCTACAGCATTGATGTCGGCAACCACCTTATCATGAGTTTCCTGTACGGTATGAGTCTTGGCATACTCCACACTCTCCTTCAGGGCCTTATAGATGTTTGGCGCAATGGCACGCTCATCAGGAGCCAGCAAAGTATTACGGCTGCTCTTAGCCAAACCATCCTCATCACGGACAATAGGGCACTCCACAATCTGCACATCGCTGTTGATGTACTTCACGAGCTGCTTGATGACAGCAATCTGCTGCCAATCCTTCTCACCGAAATAAGCACGAGTTGGTCGAACGATATAGAAAAGACGGCTCACTACCTGACATACACCATTGAAATGACCCGGGCGCTTGGCACCCTCCATCACGGTAGAAACAGGTGGAAACTCAAAGTGGCGTGTATCTGGTGTAGGATACATCTCCTTCACCGATGGTGCAAACACATAGTCAGCACCACAAGCCTCCAAGAGCTTGCAGTCAGCATCGAGGGTACGAGGATAGCGATCCAAGTCACCCTGATCATTAAACTGTGTAGGATTCAGGAACACAGAAACCACAGTCACGCCATTTTCCTTCACACTGCGCTTAACAAGAGAGGCGTGACCCTCATGCAGCGCACCCATAGTTGGCACAAGGCCGATTTCCTTTCCCTCCTTACGACACATGAAGAGTTCGTTCTGGAGGTCAACAATCTTATTGAATACTTTCATCGTCATAATCTGTTTTCGGGTGCAAAATAACAACTTTTTTCTCAAATGAGAAAGAAAAAACCTAAAAATATGCGAATTATTGCCGAAAATAATGAATTTCGGAGAAAAAATGCCCCTATTTGAAGTTTTTTTTGTACCTTTGCACGTAATTCGTAAGAATAAAATTTAAATTTTATGGCAAAAAAAGTATTATTTATCAATCAGGAGATCGACCCATACGTAGCCGAGTCTCACATGTCAATCATGGGACGCGAACTGCCTCAGAAGATGCAGGAAGCAGGTTTTGAGATCCGCACCTTCATGCCTAAGTGGGGCACCATCAACGAGCGTCGCGGACAATTGCACGAGGTCATTCGCCTGTCTGGTATGAACCTTATCATAGATGATACAGACCATCCGCTGATCATCAAGGTTGCATCTATACCAACAACACGACAGCAGATTTATTTCATCGATAATGACGACTATTTCAAGAGCCGCCAGATGGGCACCGATGAAAACGGAAAGGAATATGCCGACAACGGAGAAAGAGCTATCTTCTTTGCACGTGGTGTATTGGAAACCGTAAAGAAGCTCCGCTGGCAGCCTGATGTGATTGTCTGCCAGGGTTGGGCTAGCGCAGTAGTGCCATTCTATGTAAAGACAGCCTACAGCGAAGAGCCTTCATTTGCAGAATCAAAGGTGATTACCGCTCTCTATACCAACGAACTCAAGGGTGAACTGGGTACCAACTTCAAACGTTGCGTTGCCTTCCGCGATGCCAAGTCTGAACTGCTCGACGGCTATCAGGACGACTTCAACTTCATTGAGCTCGGCAAACTTGCCATCGACTATAGCGACGGTGTGGTAGAAGGTGAAGAAGAAGCTAACCAGATTCTCTTTGATTATGCGAAGGAGAAGAACAAGCCTGTACTGGCTTATCCGGGAGAAGATATCCAGGAGCCATACGCAGACTTCATCAACAAGGTTTGTCCTGACGCAGAATAAAATTCCGACAACAGAGACACATACATACAAGGATAATGAAAATTTTAAGACTCTTAACAGTATTAGTAATAGCAGCGCTTACTTTCGCTGCATGTGATGACACCACCGAGGGAATCGGTGGTAGCATCACTAACGATATTGACAACATCAACATCACTAGCGCAGTATTTCCTGTAGCTACAAAGTCTATGGTTTCAGGTGCCGTATTGAGCCGCAACAACAGCGGTCTCATCGGTAAGATGAAAGACCCGGAAACCGGCAACTATGTAAAGGGTGACTACATGACCCAGTTGAGCGTATTGCCTACTTTCTCTATAGATACACTCGATTACATCAAGCAGGCAAACAAAGGTTCTATCGAAGCAGACTCATGCTACCTCCTGGTTTCATACAATGCCAGCTACGGCGATACTATCGCCCCAATGAAGGTGACAGCCTATGAGATGACAAAGCCGATGGCAGAAGATAAGGAGTATTACTCTGATTATGATGCCTTCAAGGAAGGCTGGGTAAGCGAAAACAACCAGCATTGGAGCAGTAATTACAACTTGAGCAATACATCAGATGTCAAGAACTTCAAGATTTACTTGAATAAGAAGTATGAGAAAGATGGTAAGACATACAAGAACTATGGTTCTTACATCATGCAAACATACGCAGAACATCCTGAGTACTTCAAGACCAACTACAAGTTCCTGCACAACGTCTGCCCTGGATTCTTCATCAAGAATGTAGGCGGTACGGGTAACATGGCTAAGATCTGGAATACAGAGCTTATCTTCTACTGGACCCGCCACAAGACCATCAAGGCAAAGGACGGCGTTACAGACAGTATAGCTGTAGGCATCGGATACAACCGTTTCGATGGTACAGAAGAGGTATTGCAGCTCAACAAGATTGAGAACGATACCACGAACTTGGAGGAGTTGGCAAGTCAGCAGAACTGTACTTACCTCAAGTCGCCAGCAGGTATCTTCACCGAGGTTACCCTCCCTATCGAAGATATCATGAAGGGACATGAGAAGGATACGCTCAACACAGCTACCATCTCTTTCCCACGACTCAACAATGACAACGAAGACAACCCATACAACTTTGCTACACCAAGCACCATCCTGATGGTTCAGAAAGACAGTTTGCAGTCGTTCTTCGAAAAGAGCAAGTTGGCAGATAGCCGTACTTCTTATACCACAAGCTACAGCAGTACAGGTACTTATAAGAATGCCTATACATTCCAGAATATCGCCAACCTGGTTTCTGTCATGTATAAGAACAAGGGCAAGGGAGAAAACTGGAATAAAGTAGTACTGGTTCCTGTAAACATCATCACAACCGCACAGGGACATACTACCGTCATCTCCAAGATTAATCACGATATGTCACTCGCTTCTACCCGACTGAAAAGAGGTGTAATAACCACCGACAGCAACGGCAAGGAGACAAGTCCTATACAGATAAAGGTGATTTACAGTAAGTTTAAAGAAAAAGAATAAGCATTCATAACGCAAAGTAAAAAAGGAAACGAAACATGGCAGATAATTTTTTGGAGCGTCATCGCGAAGAATACGAAATACGCAAGGCTGCATGGCTCAAGAAGAAGAAACTATTCATGAAGTCAGGCAAGAAACAGAAGCCCCAGACACAGATGCCACGTCCTGAAGACGAAGCGTTATAAACACGAAAAAATATTCAGAATTCTGAGAAAGAGGGTGTATCATAAAGCATTTGAATGTTTATGATACACCCTTTTAACTTTGCCAGTTAATCCTTAAAAAACGCCGCATAAGTACGATAAAAGCCATTTAACACAAAATAAAACAAAATTAATTTGGAGTTTACCCATTTTTTTTATATCTTTGCATTGTAAATTAAAAGTATTAAATATTAAACAGACAAAAAGCAATAAAATAAAAATAATCAAGATATTAGTAGAGATACTGATTTATGGGTTTAACTTTTCTAAGAACTTGCATTTAAGGATACAAGATATTTGCAGGATACAAGTTACTTGCAATATATGAGATACTTGGTTTATGTTTATAGATAATGGAGAAATTACTCTCATAAAGAATTCGTTTTTAAGTTTAAACAAAAATGCTAAAGTTAGATGTTAGTAATATAAGTCCCCGTAGTAACCGTGAGGCTACTGCGGGGACGCTTTTTCAATTTATAGTATATAGAAACAAAAAGGGCAAGACCAGAGATGACCTTGCCCAATCTATTTTTATAACTCTTTATCAATATTATAAGATTCTACCTGTAAGAGAGAACTTCAAAACAGGATAAACCTTTAAATATAAACATCAGACTACAGAACTTAATCTACTACCGTAAACTTGGCATATTTCAGCAGAAGCTGTTTGGTGCCAGAATGAACGAACTCAACCGTAGCCTTCGTATTCTCACCAGTACCTTCAATCTTCAACACCGTTCCCCGTCCAAAACGCTGATGTTCAATCTTCATTCCCTCCTGCAAACCACAAGAAGAACTGCCAGCAGATGAAGCTGCAGAAGAAGAAACTGATGCTGCAGAAGATTCTGTACTGCGAGAAGCAGGATGAGAAGAATGCGTCTCCATGTAACGTTTAGCTGCATTCAGCGCTCTAACAGACTTGAAATTACCTTCAGAGAGAGATGAGCGTCCGGAAACAGACGAGCGTCCGGAAGTATGTGAAGTCTCCGGTTCATCATCAAAGAGAGAAGGCTTAGGATCTGCTACAAACTGCGATGCTACCGGTTTGGAATTCTGATACCTGCTACTGTATCTAGGCTGCTCAGCATCCTCCCACGGTCTGCGAGAACGTTGCGCTCTCGCCCACTCCGGCTGGTCAGACATCGAATCAGCTCTGGAGCCAAACAAGCTTCCACCAGCCTCATCCTGGCTATCAATCAACTTGCCGTCAATCTCATCGATAAACCGACTCGGATTATCAAACTCCATCTTGCCATATCGCCAGCGGTTCTTGGCGTTCGTCAGGATACAATGTTTCTCAGCTCGAGTAATGGCAACGTAAAGCAATCTTCGTTCCTCCTCTAGTTCTCTGAGCGAAGCAGCAGAAAGCGGACTTGGGAAGATATTCTCTTCCAAACCAACCACGAATACCGTAGGAAACTCCAGACCCTTGGCAGCATGAACCGTCATCAGAGAAACACGAGGTTCATCCTTATCACCATCGCTGTCAGCATCGGTAAGCAGAGCCACATCCTGCAGATAATCCTGCAGGAAGAGTTCATCAAACCTACCCTCTTCACGGCGTTCCTCCACAAAAGCCGACATACCGCTCAAGAATTCCTCCAGGTTCTCCTGACGTGCCAGATCATCGGCATCCTTGCCCGACATGATATCCTGACTGATGCCACTCTCCTTGATAATGGCATCACCCAATTCATAGACATCCGTAGTTTGAGCCCGTTCGATAAACGAAGAAATTAGCAATCTGAAAGTTTCCAGCTTGTTCATCGTACCCTTGGTAACCGCCAGTTCATACCGCTCAGGGGCACCGATTACCTCCCAGAAACTCACCTGGTTCTGATGGGCACAGTCAGCAATCTTCAGCACCGTAGTAGCACCGATTCCACGAGCCGGATAGTTGATAATACGCTTGATAGCCTCTTCATCATCCGGATTCGCCACCAGACGGAAATATGCAATAATATCCTTAATTTCCTTGCGCTGGTAGAAACTCAGTCCTCCATAAATGCGATAAGGAATACCCTGCTTTCTGAACTCCTCCTCGAAGCTGCGGCTCTGGGCATTGGTACGGTAGAGAATGGCAAAATCACTATACTGGCATCCATCCTCGCGCCGGATACGCTTCACGTCCTTCGCCACAATCGCCGCCTCTTCCTTGTCGCTGTAAGCAGGCTTATACTGAATCTTCTCACCCTTCGCATTCTCGCTGAACACATCCTTAGGAATCTGGTTGCGGTTATGCTTGATCAGACTGTTAGCCGCCTCAACGATGGTCTGGGTAGAGCGGTAGTTCTGTTCCAGTTTGAAGAGACGCGTGCCCTGAAACTGGCGCTGATAGTTGAGAATATTATCGATATTGGCACCACGGAAACTATAGATACTCTGCGAGTCATCACCCACGGCACAAACACGCTGCTTCTCCTGACAGAGTTGCATGACGATAGACATCTGAACGTGATTGGTATCCTGATACTCATCCACCAGGACATAATCGAAGCGGGCGGCATATTTGTGGCGAATATCCTCATGTTCCCTGAAGAGCTGATAGGTAAGTGTCAGCAAATCATCGAAATCCATGGCATTGGCCTGCTTGCAGCGCTGCACGTAAGTCACGAAAATCTTACCAACCTCAGGCATCTGCGCACGCTTGTTCTGCTCGAAGATAGCCGCATCGCTGTCATAAGCCGCAGCACTCATCAGGTTGTTCTTCGCCATCGAAATCTTGGCATGAACGGCAGCAGGCTTATACTTCTTATCATCCAGCCCCATCTCCTTCACTATCGCCTTGATCAGCGAGCGCGAGTCACTTTCGTCATAAATGGTAAAGTTGTTGTTGAAGCCGATATGCTCAGCCTCCGCTCTCAGGATTCGGGAGAAGATGCAGTGAAAGGTACCCATATAGAGATGCTGGGCGAGGTCATTTCCCACCAGTTTTCCGATACGTTCCTTCATCTCTCTTGCCGCCTTGTTGGTAAAGGTGAGCGCCATGATGCTCCAGGGTTTCATGCCCTGGCTCAGGAGATAAGCTATCTTATAAGTAAGCACACGCGTTTTACCCGAACCTGCACCGGCTATCACCAGCGAAGGTCCGTCAATATATTCTACCGCAGCACGCTGCGCTTCGTTCAAGTCGTTCAGTAAATCCATTAATCAATATTTACCAGATTTTTCACTCTTCATTCTTCACTCTTCATTCTTCACTCTTCATTCTTCACTTTCCCCTATATCCTCCCACAGCTGTGCCCGGGTCGAAATCTTCACCCTCACGAGGGAAGGTAGGGATAAATCTCATCTGATGTTCTATCTGTCGCTGGCGCTTCTTCATATAAGCGCTAGGATGCAGCGAACTGAATTTGCGCGGATTAGGAAGTGTTGCTGCTATCAGCGCACACTCGCCACGAAACAGATCTTTCGCTTTCTTGTCGAAATGATATTCAGCAACCGCATCCACACCATAGATACCCGGTCCCATCTCAATGCTGTTGAGATAAACCTCCATGATGCGCTGCTTGCTCCACATCATTTCGATGAGGAAGGTAAAGTAGACTTCAAATCCCTTGCGGGTCCATGAACGGCCAGGCCACAGGAAGACATTCTTAGCAGTCTGCTGACTGATGGTACTGGCTCCATGCACCTTTCCGCCACGTGCATTATTCTTCGCCGCACTCTCGATGGCATTGAAGTCGAAACCGTGATGCTTCAGGAATCTCGCATCTTCGCTCGCCATTACCGCCACTGGCATATGAGGCGAGATCTTATCCATCGAAATCCAATGATGATGCAGGGTAATACTCTCTCCATCAGCTACTTGCTGGAAGCATCGAATAAACATCAGAGGAGTGACATACACAGGAATGAACCTATATGCCACTACAGCAAGAATGGTGGTACTGAAAAACAGCACCACCACCCATTTTACTATATTCTTGATTTTCTTCAAAATCATCTATTTAGTTTTTCCCTTCCGGGAGCATGAAAGTTATTACTTCAATGTACCGTTGTTGGCTGCGTTAACCATAGCCTGGCTAGCATACATGTAAACCTCTACACGACGGTTTTGGGCACAAGCAGCAGTAGTATTAACAACAGGGTTAGCAGAACCCAAACCCTGAACATTCTTTACCTGACGGCTTGTAACACCGCAAGAAGCGAGATAGTTGTAAACTGCCTCAGCACGCTTCTGGCTCAATGGCAAGTTGATACCATCATTACCTGTAGCATCGGTATAACCCTGGATAGAAACCTCGCAGTCGGTATTGTTCTTCAATACACCGGCAAACTGAGCCAAATCAGTCTTTGCGCTACTGCTGAGAGTAGAACCATTAGTTGGGAAGAGGATACCAGAAGCAAATGTTACCTTAACGGCAGACAAGCCATTGGCATCTGTTACAGTCTCAACCTGTGCATTCTTCACCTGTTCAGCCTCAGCCTTTACCTTATCCATGTGTTTTCCTATGAGGTTACCAGCACCGCCACCAACAGCTGCACCGATAGCTGCACCTACGAGAGCACCGGTACCACGATGGCTATTGTTGAGCAATCCACCTACGAGAGCACCCAGAGCTGCACCAGAACCGGCACCTACAGCTGTACCTGTCTTCTGATTGGTTCCACAACTTGAAAAAAGCAAGCACAAAGAGAGGCCTGCAACTGCAAAATTAGTCTTTTTCATTTTAAAATCTCCTATATTTATGTTATTTAATTGCAAAGATAACTCTTTTTTCTCCATAATGGAGAGTTTTCTAATATTTTTTTGTATTTTTGCATGCAAATTTAAGGGTATTTGTCGAAATAGAGCTAGGAAATCACCTATTTTGGGGTGGAAAATCCCTAAAAGTCGGATTTCAGACACCTGCAGACAGATGAACTGCCGTCAGCAGATGATGAAGGCTCAAGCTTATACCTTAATATATATATAACAGAAGAAATAAAAAACAAAATAAATAGAATAAAGCAATATGGCTAAAGAACTCAAGAATTTAACCAAGCGCGCTGACAACTACAGTCAGTGGTACAATGATTTGGTAGTAAAGGCTGATCTCGCTGAGTTGTCACCAGTTCGTGGTTGTATGATTATCAAACCATACGGTTACGCTATCTGGGAGAAGATGCAGCAACAGCTCGACAAGATGTTTAAGCAGACAGGTGTACAGAACGCATACTTCCCTCTCCTCATCCCGAAGAGTTTCTTCTCTCGTGAGGCTGAGCACGTGGCAGGTTTTGCCAAGGAGTGTGCCGTAGTTACCCACTACCGCCTCCGTTCTACAGAGGATGGCAAAGAGGTTGAGGTTGATCCTAACGCAAAGCTCGATGAGGAGCTCATCATCCGTCCTACTTCTGAGACCATCATCTGGAACACCTATAAGAACTGGATCCATTCATGGCGTGATCTCCCTATCCTCTGCAACCAGTGGTGTAACGTAATGCGTTGGGAGATGCGTACCCGTCCGTTCCTCCGTACTTCTGAGTTCCTCTGGCAGGAGGGTCATACCGCTCATGCCACTAAGGAAGAGGCTGAGGCAAAGGCTCAGGAGATGCTCAAGGTTTACGCTGAGTTTGCTGAAAACTACATGGGTGTTCCTGTATTGCAGGGTGTGAAGAGTGAGACTGAGCGTTTCGCAGGTGCTCTCAACACTTATACCATCGAGGCAATGATGCAGGATGGCAAGGCTCTCCAGAGTGGTACTTCTCACTTCCTGGGTCAGAACTTCGCCAAGAGTTTCGACGTAACCTACTTGAACAAGGAGAACAAGCCTGAGTATGTATGGGCTACTTCATGGGGTGTTTCTACCCGACTGATGGGTGCCCTCATCATGGTTCACAGCGATGACAACGGTCTCGTATTGCCTCCAAAGCTGGCTCCTATCCAGGTGGTTATCGTTCCTATCAACAAGGGCGATGAGCAGTTGGCTCAGATTACTGCTAAGTTGCAACCTGTCATCGACCAGCTCCGCGAGTTGGGCATCACCGTGAAGTATGATGACAACCCTGCCAAGCGTCCTGGCTTCAAGTTCGCTGACTATGAGTTGAAGGGTGTTCCTGTTCGTCTGGCTATGGGTGGCCGTGACTTGGAGAACAACACCATCGAGATTATGCGCCGTGATACCTTGGAGAAGGAGAACGTAAGCTTCGACGGTATCGTTGAGCGCGTAAAGAATATGCTGGAAGACATCCAGAAGAATATCTTCGAGAAGGCTCGTGCTTACCGTGATGCTCACGTTTATGAGTGCGACAACTACGAGGAGTTCAAGAAGCGTGTGAAGGACGGTGGTTTCTTCCTCTGCCATTGGGACGGTACAGCCGAGACCGAGGCTAAGATTAAGGAAGAGACTCAGGCTACCATCCGCTGCGTGCCTTTCGCTTACGAGCAGACTCCAGGTGTAGATATGGTAAGCGGCAAGCCAGCTGTAGCCCGTGTCATCATCGCAAGAAGCTATTAATCATCCCTGGTGTCGGGAGTTCATCCTGACACCATAATATATTTAATATGAGGCAGTTGATACTATACATCCTTTTTCTGGTATCCATGGTCTTCTCAGGCTATGGAGAGGTATCTGCTGCCCCTATTTCTTTTACTCCCGAGGATTCTTATACCGAAGATGCAAGCCATAAGAAAGATGGTTTGGCGAAGGTTGAGTATGACAAGAGCCAGCCTGAGGCACAGCTTGAAAACGCCTCACAGCTTGCTTACCGCATCTGTAGCAGCCGTCCGCAGCGCTTATTGCCAAGTGGCAACATGCACAACAGTCAGACTGCCAGTAGATTGCTTACAAATAGAATCCGTTATTTATCATCCCTTTTATCAGCTATAGAAGGTGTCATAGAGCCTTTCCGACAGGAAACTGCCCCAATCCACTTTGATGTCGCCTGCAAGTATTATGTCATTTGCCTGCGACGTCTGCTCTGTTAGTGCTTATTCTTTTCTCTTTTTAAAATTTCATATAGGTTTATCGCATCTTTCCTAAGTTTTGCGATAAGACTGGTTACACCCCTATTCAAAACAAAAAACAGTTCAATATATATTATTTTTCAAGAATTAAGAATAAGCAAATAACAGTATAAAATTATGGCAAAGATTAATCATTTAGAGATGGGTGCTGATGTTTTGGCACTCCAGGATGTACAGGTAAAGAAAGGTTTCATGGGTTTGACTGTCAAGCTCATCTATCAACCTACCAACAGTGTGATTAAGATAAAAGAGAAAGAATATTCTGTAGAGGATGGAAGAAAGCTTGAGAACATCCTCAGTGCAGCCCCTAAGGATGTAGAAACAGCAATCAGCAAATTCCCTGTTTCTGCCATCAGCATGGGTAATGTGAAGTTACAGGCTTGCATCTCTGACGACCACCAGTTTGTTGCCACACAGCTCCTTGCCTTCAAGGATTTCGGTTACAAGCCGGTTACAGAGATGAAGACCTATACAGGAAAGACAGCCGAAGCTTTCGCTCAGTTGTTTTAGTTATATCACAGTTTCGGGACAGGGGACAGAACGAGTCCTCTGTCCCTTTTTTATTTTATAGGTATAGGATGAAATCTTTATTTGAAAGAAGGCGGTTCATTCCCCTCTTCCCAATTACGGTAATGCTTAGGCGACAGACCGGTATGTTTCTTGAAGAAGGTTCCGAAGGCTGAAGCATTGGGAAAACTGAGTTCATTGGCTATCTGCTGTATCGTCTTCGTGGTGTTCTTCATCAGATAGATACTGCGACGGATCATCGCCTTGAAAAGCAACTGCTGGACCGTCTGACCGCAAACCGACTTGACCAGTACCGACAGATATTTCGGTGTAAGACAGAGTTCGTCTGCATAGAAAGCCACACTGCGCTCACGCATATAGTTCTTCTCTATCAGCAGCACCAGCGACTCAAAGATGGCTATCTTCCGTTCCATCTCCTTGCCGGCAGCCTTGAACGATGCCGAGAAGATGCTGCACAACCGATACGTAACAGCCATCAGTAACAGTTTCTGCTCATGCACACAATAGGCATCCAGTTCACCACTCTTCTCTTTTTCCTGCTCCAGCTTCCTCAGCATCAGGGCATAAGAAGTAAGCATATCCTCATAGCCCGTCGTCCTGACATGGCAGGGTTTGGGATAAATCGTAGCATAAAGACGCATGGTAACCACGGTATTACCCAACATGTGACGAATCTGTTCAGCACGGTAAAAAAGAAGGGTATATTTGAGGTTCTTGCCCGTTTCCTGCACATGAAACATCACTCCTTTGGAGAGGAAAACGGTTTCACCCTCAGATGCAACAAAGGATGTTCCGTCTACACAGAAACGGAACATCCCCTGATGACAGATTACGATTCCGACATAGTCGGAGTAGAAAGGCTGCATCAACAGCTGAGGAAACTCATGAGCCTCATATATGATGATATTATCTGTTATTTTCATGATGAATATGAATCTGTTATCTTCAGATTTAACTGCGAAGATAACAAAAATATCCATTCATCAGATGAGCAGCCTGTATCTTTTATGATATTTTAGCACTCCCCTACCTTCTTCCCAGGGATTTCACATCTACATTCTTCAGCAGATACTCATGCGTCAGCTCCCCGATATTGCGCTTGCGCCAAGGGAGAACGAGCATCAGTCCGGCACACAGCAGACAGCCGTAGAAGGTCCAGCCTGCCATCTCCTTGATACTCACCAGCGTGGCCTGTACCTGTACCTTTCCCTTCGTACTCATGGCAGCCATATTCTGCGCCTCGGTTACACTCTTGCCCTGATATTGCATGCCTCTCACCGTCTGGTCGTAAGTCTTCGCCGTCTCGATGTTCGTGCGGTCGTAATCCTGGGCAAAGCGGGTTACATAATACTGCTGTCTGTGCTGAAGCACATTGGTATAGAGCGCCGAGCCGATGCAAGGGGCAATGACCATACGAACGGTAAGCATGATGCAAACCCAGGTTGACATGAAGCGGTAAGGCATGCGCTGGTTGGCTATCGTGGAGATGAGCGAATAGAGCAGCATCATTCCCGTAGAACGGATGATGATAGGCCATTTCATACGCTCATACATACCGTCGTTCTGTACCTCGAAATACATGTACAGCGCATAGGCTCCGATAAAGAGGAAACCCAGACAGTACATCCACTTCAGGTGAACATTCTTGGCTCTAGCGATAACTGCAAATATCAGTCCCACGGTGTAGCCCACCATCACCCAGTTGCCTAGCGTGGCGTTCTGCCAGTTATCTATCTTCATACTCACATTGGTGAACACGTTGACAAACATGGCACTCGAATTGCAGACCATCAGCAGGAAGAAGAGCAGGATGCCGTAGTTGATGACCCTGAGCTGGAACACCTCCATGATGAAATAAGGTGAACGCCGCGTCTTCTCCAGATAGATGAACAGAGCGGTAAAGATAAGACAGACCACCGAAGAGAAACGGATGGTAGGATCATCAAACCAGTCGAGCGTCTTACCGAAAACCATGACGTAAGCAAACGAACAGAGCATGATGCTGAACACCGTAACATTGCCAAACTTCGACATCGTTATCGGGAACTTAGGCATCGGATACTTATGATAAGGCATGGTGAAGAACACGATGATGATGCCTGCCAGCATGAATGCCATCATGAAATGATAAACATACTGCCACTCATAGGCATAGGCAAGCCATGCCGTTAGCCAGGTTCCCAACTGTCCGATAATCATGAAGAAGAGATAGATAACCGGCTGCGAAACCATTTTCTCCGAATCTACCGCATCCCATGCTTCCTCGGTAGTAGGCTCACATCCCGGAGTGATATTCCTCGTAGCCTCTATTCCGAAACCATATCTGATGAGCACGAAGAGATGCGCCATCAGCAGCGTCTGACGGACAAAACCCATCAGCAGACTGCACAGTCCGAGTATGAACAGCGAGTCGGTCTGGGCACACACGAAACTGAGGATAAAGAGAATGGAGAAGCCCACGATGCACATCATCTTCTCTCTACGGATGCACACCAGATCATAGAAGAACGGCGAGAAAGCCGCCATTCCTATCGAGGTGCAGAAGCCCGCAAAGGCGATGTATTCCGACTGGATGCCGAGCCCGCTCATCATCTCGCCGCTGTTGGCAGAATAGACGCCACTCATCGTAATCATCGGCACGAAGAGGATGATCATGAAGATGATGCCGAGCGGTTTGGGCACCCAATCATAAAACGGATAATTCTTATATTCTTCTTCCATATATTACTTCATTTCCATCTAGCTGTTTTTTACTTTCTCTCAGCCTTGACAACCACCATCATGCCGGCAGCAAGATGCTCATTATCCTCTTTGCTGAGGTTGTTGAAATCAATTCTTACAGGCACACGCTGCTGAATCTTGACAAAGTTGCCAGCAGAATTGTCTGTAGGTACCAGCGAATATTTCGAACCGGTAGCACCAGAAATGGCGGTCACCGTACCCTCAAACTCCTTGTTACTGATGGCATCTACGGTCATACGCACCTTCTGTCCTACATAGAGATTCTCTATCTGGGTTTCCTTATAGTTGGCAATCACCCATTTGTTGTTGGTTGGAATGATGTAGGTAATGGTGGTTCCTGCATTCACCATCTGTCCCTCCTCGATAGAGCGGCGACCCAGTTTACCATCACAAGGGGCCACAACCACACAGTAAGAGAGATTCAGCTTTGCCATCTCTACGGCAGCTTCGGCACGCTCGATGGAGGCAGCCACATTCTGCTTGCGGGTAGTTACCTCGTTTACTCCCTTATAGGCAGCAGCCTGCTGCTTCTTTACCCCTTCGAGTTTCTTCCTGGTAGCAGCATATTCCACCTCCAGCTGTTCGAGCTGGATAGGAGTAGCCGCCTTCTTTTCTACCAGGTTGCGATAGCGTTCGCAGTCCTTGGCTAGTTTGGCAAGTCGTACATTTATTTCATCGATAGATGCCTGATAGATAGAAGCTGATGTCTCGGTGGTCTGCTCTGTAGCGTTGATGACATTGGCTCCTGCCTTGGCATCCTTGAGGGCTGCTTCAGCCTCCATCAGACGGATGCGATACTCCCGGTCGTCGAGCACAAGGAGGGTATCTCCCTTGTGTACTTCCTGATGTTCTCTGAAGCATACCTTGGCAATATAGCCGGATGCACGGAGATTGACCGGTGAGATATATTGCTCTATCTGAGCATCATTGCTCGTTTCGTTAGAGTTATAATCGAGGAAGAGGCATACGATCTTCCAGAGTCCGAAAGCCAGAATAGCAACACCTATCAGACTGGCAACAATCTGTCTTACGCGCTGCTTCTTGAGTTTCTTCCTGGTTTCTTCGTGAGATACCTGTGTAGCCTCTGCTGTTTCTACAGTTTTATTTTCGTTCTGTTCCATAGTTTTATTGTAATTTGGAATCAGGGAATATGAAGTAAAGTTTTTTACATCCCGTTTTCCTGTTTATATTTTATTTTTTAATGATTTATTCTTCTCCGTTATTTAGCAACCGAAATCTGGTTGAGCTGTCCGGTCAGCTTGAGCAGCGAGAGATTGGCAACCTTGTAGCGATAGTAGGCTGTGAGATAATTGTTCATTGCCTCGCTCATACGCATCTCGTCCTGCAGCACCGCTGTCATCGAAGCTACACCCTCCTTATACTGGTCGGCTGTTACGTTGTAAACATCCTGAGCCATGGTATAATTATCAAACTGCTTCTTGTAGTTGCGCTGACTGTTATTCACCTCGCTCACCGCATTCATATAGTTTGCCTGCAGTCCCTTCAGGGCGTCCTCGTAACCGATGCGTGCATTCTCCTCCTCTATCTTCGCCTTTCTGATTTTAGAACGCTTTTCAAAACCATCGAATACAGGCACTCGCAGCTGGATGCCCAGACCGTTGGAACCATACCAGTGGTTTGACTCGCCCGAATGAATCCAGTGATCTATCCTATCGGTAAAGGCAGAATACATCAGGTTTCCGGTCAGCGAGAGCGATGGCAGATAACCGTCCTTGGCTAGTTTGGTCTGTTTCTGGGTGAGCAGTTTCTTCTGTTCCAGCAACTGGAGTTCGTAGAGTCCCGTATCCAGTCCGTCAGCCTTCACCATCTCTATCTTTCCCGGATCTACGGCTGTCACCTTCATCTCCTTCTCGGCAGGATAATCTATCACATACTTGAGCATGGTATACTGCTGTTCGAGCATGGCGATGGCGTTATCGCGCTGCACGGTGAGGTTCTCGATATTGAGATTCACACGCTTCAGATCTACCTCCAGACTCATCTGGTTATCATAGAATGCCTGGGTGATGTTTCTGAGTTCTACCAGTCGCTTGATATTGTCATCCGTCAGACGAATCTGCTCAGATGTGTTCTGCGCCATGTAATACATCTTGGCAGTCTGCACGATGAGGTCTTCACGCGCCTTCTCATAAGAGAGTTGGTTGAGTTTATCGGCAATCTTGGTGATATCGATAGCGGTAAGAATCATCTGGTTATACAGCGGCATCTGCAATTGTACACCCGCCGAAGCATTATACTGCAACGTCTTGGTTACATTATAAGGCTTGCCGTAAGCCGAGCCGTCGGTAACCGAAACAGGCGGCGTAAAGTTGTCGTTGAGCTGTGCCACCGCATTGATTTGCGGATAGAGTTTAGCCTGATTTTCGCTGATAGCGTACTTTCCCTTAGCTATTTCGTTTCGGCTGCTCTGGAGCGACAGGTTGTTATCCACTGCCATCTGCAGGCACTGGCTGAGCGTAAGCGTCTCCTGTGCGCCAAGAGTATGGAAAGCTCCGAGCGCGAAACATAAGATGATTATTTTCTTCATATCTTCTTAATGATTTCTATTGATTTACGTTTCATTTATTATCTGGATGCAAAGGTACAGCTTTTCGGTGATAAAAGACTATTCACATCTTATCACAATATGTTCAAAATTTCCGAAAATAACAATAAAAATAGGTCTAGCAACACCGCGCTAAGCGGGATCACTAGACCTATCTTCTTATCTATCAAGAACTTATATTCTTATTTTAGTCTTCATCAGCAAACTCATTCAGAGTATATGCGCTGCTGCCATCAAAGCAATGGGTACATACCTGGCACTTTGGAAGACCGATGGCCTCTACCAGCTGCTCGATGGTGTTGAACTTCAGGGAAGTCAAGCCCAACTGGCTGGCAATCTCATCTACCATCTTCTGATACTCAGGAGAACCAGTGGTAGCGTATTTCTCAAGATTCTTGTTGGCATCGCCCTCAAACTTCTCAATAATACGGCGGGTAATCAGCTCCATGTCACTCTTGGAAGAAGTGAAGTTGATGAACGGACAGCCGTATACCAATGGAGGACATGCTATGCGCATGTGGCACTCCTTCAAGCCAGCCTGGTCGAAAAGCACCTTCACGTTGTCGCGAAGCTGGGTACCACGAACGATACTGTCATCACAGAATAACACACGCTTGCCCTTCAGCATCGCCTTGTTAGGAATCAGCTTCATCTTGGCTACCAGCGAACGCATGCTCTGATTGCTTGGAGTAAAACTGCGAGGCCATGTAGGCGTATACTTGGCAATACAGCGCTGGTAAGGCACACCCTTGCCGGCAGCATAACCCATCGCCATACCCGTACCTGAATCAGGAATACCGCTACAGCAGTCTACCTCCACATCATCGGTCTTGGCGAGATTAAAGCCGTTGGTAAAACGCGCCTCCTCTACATTCTTGCCCTCGTAGGTAGATGTAGGGAATCCGTAGTAAACCCAGAGGAAAGAGCAAACCTGCATCTTCTTGTTGGCAGGACGGATCTGCTCCATGCCATCAGCTTTAATCTTCACGATTTCGCCTGGTCCTACCTCATATGCTGTTTCATAATCGAGATTAGGGAACGAGGTGGTTTCGCTGGAAGCCGCATAGGCACCTTCCTTCTTGCCGATGATGATTGGAGTACGTCCCCAACTGTCGCGCGCACAGATGATGCCATCCTCGGTAAGGATCATCATGGTGCAGGAACCTTTGATGTGATGGAAAACGTTTTCGATACCTTCTCTGAAGGTTTTACCCTGAATAATAAGCAGAGCCACCAACTCAGTTGGATTGGTACTACCCGAAGACATCTCTGCAAAGTGCATGTTCTTTTCGAGCAGAAGCTGAGTAAGTTCATCCTTGTTTACT
>OEMZ01000141.1_pt1 | contig 25752 bp, 20 predicted proteins | sample 1503731 | NCBI WGS metagenome assembly OEMZ01 (sample SAMEA3182062, study PRJEB22505) | gut metagenome | biome: human; feature: gut; material: Stool; isolation source: human stools | place: Canada | collected 2013-01-14
ACCACTACCAGGAACTCGCTGGCAACGCTCATCTCCTTCGCTTTCTTCCTGGGCTATCTGCTCAATAGTGCTAAGACGGGACGCTTGCTCAACAAAGTGGGCTATAAGAAGACGCTCATCCGCTCGATGATAGTGATGGTGCTGGGACTTGCCTTCTATCTTGCTTCGGCGCTGATTGCAGAATATTGGGGTGGGGCAGGCGTGCATATTTCTCAGGATTTCGTACCATTCGGATATTTCGTTTTCCTTTTCGGCTCATATCTGATGGGTACGTCAGCGGCAATGCTTCAGGTGGTGATCAATCCTTACATTGCTGCCTATCCTTTGCCGGGAACCCAACCGGTGCAGCGCATGAACTTCACCTGTGCGGTGAATTCTTTCGGAACTACCATCGCTCCATTCTTCGTAACGGGCGTGATGTTTGCAGGTGTGTCCCTGGATTGTGTTTCTGCCGACCAGCTCACCATTCCATTCCTGGTAATGATGCTCATCATTGCCTTTACAACATGGAGCACTTCCAAGGCGAATCTTCCAGACATTGAGGGTACGAGAGAGGAGACTCAAAATGTGGAATCTGAAGGAAAGACAACTCCTTCTGATGATTCCAGAAATGCGAAGAAACGCAGCATCTGGTCGTTCCGCCATTTGAAATATGGTGTGATTACCATCTTCTTCTATGTGGGAACCGAGGTGGGAATCGGCAACAATATGAATCTCCATGCAATGGATCTGATGGGGCATGGTTACGATCTTTCTCCAGCTCTTCTTGCCACGCTCTATTGGGGTGGATTCATGATTGGCAGAATGGTTTCTGCCGGTTTGAAGAACGTGGCGCCTCGCCCTATGCTCCTCGTCGTTACGGTGGCGGCAATTGTATTGATGTCAATCTCCATGTTTACTGAGAACCTGTGGCTGATGGCGGCTGTGGGATTGTTCCATAGTGTGATGTGGAGTTGCATCTTTACACTGGCAGTTGATGGCTTGAAGGAATATACTTCCAAGGCTTCGGGCGTGTTTATGATGGGAGTTTTCGGTGGTGCAGTATTCCCTGTGCTTCAGGGTTTGCTTGCCGATTATATCGGTTCGTGGCAGTTCACCTGGTTCGTTCCTCTCTTCTGCGAGTTCGTTATCCTCTGGTACGGACTTGTGGGGTATAAGAAGCAGGAGGCATAAAAGGCAATAGTAAGACATAAATTAAGAAGGATATCAAAAACTCGGGATGTTTCAGGTTAGAAGCATCCCGAGTTTTTTATTTTTAAGAGTTATTCCGCAATCAGATGAATCATTCCGCAATCTGATGAATCACATAGGTAACCACGCCCCAAATCATGAACCGGTTGTTTTCATCTACACGGATAGGGGAGAAGTTCTTGTTCCATGGGATGAGCCAGCCGAAGGTGCCGCTCTCATCCATCTTGAACTGCTTGATGGTGAATTCGCCATCTACGAAGGCGATGACGAAATTGCCGTTTGAGGGTTCTATCTGCCGGTCAACTACAGCGAGATCACCGTCCAGAATGCCTGCATCCTGCATGCTGTCGCCAGATATGCGCACGTAGAAGGTGGCCTCACGATGGCGAACCAGAATATCGTTGAGGTCTATCTCTCCCTCCATATAGTCTTGTGCCGGCGAAGGGAAGCCTGCTTTTACGCTTTGCTCTGCCAGCGGAATAGGCATCTTGGCTCCGAATTCCGCAGGGTAAAATGTCAGTTTTATCTTGTTATCGTTATTCTTATTCATCTTGTTTTTACTTTCAGAATATCATGGATGTTCGTGGTAAACTGCTTCGACATGTACTCGCGTTTTAGGTCGAATCGGCAGTCTGTGCCTTGTATGGCCTGGCGTATGGTGCCATAACCATTCTTCCGGTTGATGGCGTCGATAGCCTCCATCAGCTTTTTTTGCTTGCTTCGGTCGATGGGGTCGAAGAGGTCTTGCTGGCGAGGATGGTCGGGTGAGATTTGCCACAGGATAACGCCAGCTTTCTTGAAGTGAAACGACATGTCGGAGCGATCGGGCCTGCTGTCTGCCATCGGTTTCGGGTATTTAGCCCGGAGAATGCTGAGGGCAGCACCTACTATTTCTTCCTGTGCATTGGTGGCGATGGGCAGGGTGAGGGAATCGTGGATGGTGTATTCAGGCACATGCTCGTTAAAACGGGAAGTCCATGCGAACACTGTGATGCCCTGACATACGCTACCTTGTCTCCTTAATTTTTCTGTACAACGTACAGCGAAATTAGCCACGGCTTCTTCTAACACATTTTTGTCGGTAATGCCCTCGTTGGCAAAACTCCTGCTGGTGCAGATGCTCTTCTTCTGCGGCAATTCCTCGATGCTGATGCAGCTTTCGCCATTCAGTTCTTTCCATGTCTCTTAGGGTGGTGATATTGAAATGGCTGCGGACCCAACTTTCTTTCTTGTCGGCAAACTGAGCGGCGGTCCTAATGCCCATATAATCGAGCTTTCGGGCTATCTGTCTGCCTATTCCCCATACATCTTCTACGGGGAAGAGAGACAGCGCCTTGTGTCTCCGTTCATCCGTGTCGATGAGGCAGCAGCCTTGGAAGCCCTTGTATTTCTTGGCGAATTTAGAGCCGATTTTCGCCAATGTCTTCGTTTCTGCAATGCCTACGGATATCGGGATCCCAACAGCCCGAAGTACATCTGCCGATATTTTGGAGCCATAGCGATGGAGCAGGCTATCGGGCTTTTCTGATAGCTCGTCTATTGTCATTTTATTGAACAAAGTAGGATGGTCTTCCGCATGCTCCCGAAAGAAAACTTTCGCCATTGATTCGTCTGCCTCGAAGAAACTCTCATCGATAGAGTATTGGTCGATGCGTGGGGAATAATGGGATAGCATCGACATCACGCGGTTGGAGAGCGAACCGTAGAGCGTATAGTTGCTCGAGAAGATAGCCACTCCTTCAGCCTCCAGTTTTTCCTTCACCTGATAGAAGGGGTCGCCCATCTTATAGCCCAATGCCTTGGCTTCTTCAGAGCGTGCGATGACGCACCCGTCGTTGTTGCTCAATACAACCACGGGCTTTCCTGTCAGGTCGGGGCGAAACACTCGCTCGCACGAACAGTAGAAGTTGTTGCAGTCTGCCAGTCCTATCATATCTTATCATTAACACCTCTTGTTCTCACCAGAAATCCTGGTTTGATGTGCAAAAATACAAAAAATAATCCGAAACGATAGTTTTTCATTCAAGTTTTTTTGTCGTTTCGTGATTTATTCTTACCTTTGTGGTCATAAGCTAGTATTGAAACATCATAAAACTGAACGATATGAATCATAAGAATAACATGTTGGCATTGAGCCAGGAGCGTTTTTCGGCTCGCAAGTTTACTCCGGAGGCGGTGAGCCAGGAGGATCTGGACTATATCATGGAGTGTGTGCGCCTGGCACCATCGGCAGTGAACAGGCAGCCTTGGCGCTGGCTCATCGTGCGCTCAGAAGAGGCGAAGAAGAAACTGCAGGATTGCTACGACCGCGAATGGTTCAAGACGGCTCCTATATATATTATAGGTATGAAAAACGTGAATGAGAACTGGGTGCGCAAATATGATGAGAAACCGCATGGCGATATTGATGTGGCGATAGCGGCAGAGCATCTCTGTCTGGCTGCCACCGAAAAGGGACTGGGCACCTGCTGGGTCTGCAATTACGATACGGCGAAGATGCAGCAGTTCTTTTCGCGCGAGGGCTATGAGGCGGTGGTAATTATCCCTGTAGGTCATATTGCTGAAGACTGTCCACGCGCTGAGAAGAAGCGTAAGGAGATGAGCGAAATCACGGAAGAAATCTAGTTCTGATATAAGAAGAAATCTAGAGCTGTTATAAAAACTGGTATAAAAAGAAGCTGTATGGAAATGAACGAAGAATCCATCCTGGCATGGAATATCATAGAAAAGACAAATGCCAACCTCTTCCTTACCGGAAAGGCGGGCACAGGTAAGACGACCTTCCTCAAGCGATTGAAAGAACTGTCGCCAAAACGAATGATTGTGCTTGCTCCTACGGGCATTGCTGCCATCAACGCCGGAGGAATGACCATCCATTCGTTCTTCCAGCTTCCCTTCTCGCCATACGTGCCGGGCACGACCTTTGGCAGCGGCGAACAGAAACGCTATCAGTTCAGCAAGCTCAAGCGCAATATCATCCGCAGTATCGACCTGCTCGTTATCGACGAAATCAGTATGGTGCGCAGCGATCTGCTCGATGCTGTAGATTCTGTGCTTCGCCAGTATCGCAAGCGCCACGATTTGCCTTTTGGTGGTGTGCAACTCCTGATGATAGGCGATTTGCGGCAGCTGGCACCCGTGGTTACGCCACAGGAAGAGCATCTGCTGGGGCAGCATTATGATACTCCTTTCTTCTTCAGCAGCAACGCTCTGAAGCAGGTGGGTTATCTCACCATCGAACTTAAAAAGGTGTACAGGCAGCAGGATGAACAGTTTATCTCGCTGCTCAACCAGATTAGGGAGAACAAGGCTTCTGAAGCTACGCTGCAGGCTCTGAACCAGCGCTATATTCCAAATTTTGTACCACCTAAGGAGGGCAATTATATCAGGCTTACCACCCATAATGCGCCTGCCCAGTATATCAACGAACAGCAGCTTGCTGCCTTGCCTGCGCAGTCATTTTCTTTTACAGCAGATATAGAGGGCGATTTCCCAGAAACATCTTATCCAGCCGATTTCAAGCTCACATTGAAGCCGGGAGCACAGGTGATGTTCATCAAGAACGACCCGCAGCACCGTTTTTATAATGGTATGATAGGCGAGGTGATAGGGGTTAGGACCGATGAAGACGGCAGCAAGATTACCGTTCGCAGTAAGGATTCGGGCGAGGAGTTTGACCTGGAGAAAATGGAGTGGACCAATGCGAAATATACGCTGAACGAGAAAACCAAGGAGATAGAGGAGACGGTGGAAGGAAAATTCATGCAGTATCCTCTGCGTCTGGCGTGGGCGATAACTATCCACAAGAGTCAGGGGCTTACTTTCGAACATGCCATCATCGATGCTTCTCATTCTTTTACCCATGGTCAGACTTATGTGGCACTGAGCCGCTGCAAGACTTTGGAGGGCATGGTGCTCAGTCAACCGCTTTCTCGCGGAGCCATTATCAGCAGTCAGACGGTGGATGCGTTCACCAGCCAGCTTGCTGCGCCTAGTCAGGAGCAAATCAGCAGTCTGGAGCTGCAATACATCATTTATTGCATCAGCGAACTCTTCGATTTTTGTTCCATCAGAGCCAGCTATGAGCATCTGATGCGCTGCCTGGTAGAGTTTTTTAATGGTAAATATCCGCGCGTGGTAAGCGAGTATCAGAAGCTGCAGGTGGTGCTGAAGAGTCTGATAGCTGTATCGGATAAATTCCGTGTGCAGTATACGGGTATGCTTGCCCGGAATCCTGATGTAAGACAGGCTGAGCTGCAAGACCGTATTCATAAGGGAGCTATGTATTTTCTTGACAAAATCGGCATTCTGAGTGATTTAATCAGAAAGTCGAATCTTGATACAGACAACAAGGTGGCTAGGAAACAGTTTGAAGACCGCTTCTCTGTTTTTTCAGAGGATGTAAAATTAAAAGAACGGCTTTTGAAGTATGAATGTAGTGCAGAATTCACGGTAACAGATTATCTGAAAAAGAAGGCGCAGTTCTTGCTGTTGGATGCTGATGCCTCATCAGATAGCGGTTCGGGCAGAAAGTCAAGGAGACAGAAGAAACCGAATGAACCGAAGGTGCCGAAAACTCCTACAAGGGAAATCAGTTATAACCTTTATAAGCAGGGAATGACGCTGGAGCAGATAGCTGCAGAACGGGGGTTAGTCAAGGATACGATTGCAGGTCATCTTGCTTCGTATGTGAAAGAGGGAAAGATTGGTTTGCGGGCGCTGATTTCAAGTGCCCATGAAAAGAAAATCCGTGATTTCATGAAGGCTCATCCTGAATTGGAGCATTTTAGCGAAATAAAGGAAGCCCTGGGAGCTGGTATTGATTATTACGAAATCAAACTGGTTCATGATTTGATGGAAGGGGAATAAAGCATTCTTCCACCATATTATAATAATAGCCGTAACTATATTTGCAGTAGTTACGGCTATTTTTTTAAAAATTATCTAGAGTTGGCTCACAGCCTCTTCCAGCTGCTGCAAAGCCTGTTTGATAACACTTCTTGGTGCAGCTACATTCAATCGCATGAATCCTTCTCCGCCAGGACCGAACATCTCTCCATCATTCAATGCCAGATGTGCCTTGTCGATGAATAGGTCGAGAAGTGCATCGTGAGAAAGATGCAGATCACGGCAGTTGAGCCATACGAGGAAGGAAGCCTGTGGACGCAAAGGGCGAATGCCCGGAATATGTTCGCGGCAGTAATCTTCTACAAATCGGATATTGTCCTCAATATAGGCAAGCATCGCCTTGCGCCATTCTTCTCCCTTGCGGAAGGCTGCGATAGTGGCGATAGGAGCAAAGAGGGTTGGCTCATCCAACTCGTTTGCGCTTAACCATTTATAAAACTTATTCCGAATATCTTCGTTTGGAATAATGGCGTAGCTGCTCACAATTCCAGCTATATTGAAGGTCTTGGAAGGAGCCTGGAAGGTGATGCTGATGTTGCGTGCCTTGTCTGAAACCGAAGCAAACGGGATGTGCTTGTGGCCGAAGAGCGCCATATCCGCATGAATCTCATCGCTGATAACGAGCAGATGGTGCTCATAGCAGAAGTCGGCAAGCTGCTGCAGGGGTTCTTTGCTCCAGGTAATACCGCCCGGATTATGAGGATTGCAGAGAATGAGAATCTTGCATTTCTCATCGCAAACCTTCTCGAGATTTTCGAAGTCCATCTCGTAATATCCGTCTTCCCTCATCTTCAGCGGATTGAAGACCACCTTTCTGCCATTACCCTCTGGGGTGAGGCGGAATGGGTGATAAACGGGAGGCTGGATGATGACTTTTTCATCAGGCTGGGTGAAGACATTCACCACGAGTCCGATGCCTTTAACAATACCAGGAATGAATCTTATCCACTCTCGCTTCACATCCCACTGGTGGTGGTCGCGAACCCAGTCGATGATGCTAGGAAGGTAATCTTCCGGCTCCATCGTGTAGCCGAAAAGAGAGTGTTCCAGACGTGCCTTGAGGGCATCTGTAATGAAAGATGGGGTCTCGAAATCCATATCAGCTACCCAGAGTGGCAGCAAATCATCTCGCCCCCAACGAGGCAACAGGGCGCCATGCTTCAGGTCGTCGCTGCCCGAACGGTCTATGACTTTATCGAAATTGTACATTTTACTTTGAGTCTATTAACTATAAACTGTCAATTATAAACTATCAACCGCCTGCTTGATGTCTTCGAAGAGATCATCCACATCCTCCAGGCCTACGCTGAGGCGGATAGTGGTGTCTTTCACGTCCATCGACTTGCGCATGCTCTCAGAGAATGCTCCGAAGATGGTGCTTGCCGGATGAATGGCGAGCGAACGGTTGTCGAAGAGGTTGGTGGCGCGATGGATGAGCTTCAGATTGTTCAGAAAACTGAAGCAGGCTTCCTTGCTCTCCAGGTCGATGCAGATCATGGCTCCCGCAGTTTTTCCAAACTGGCGCTGCGCCAACTCGTGATAAGGATTATCCTCCAGACCAACATAGTTTACTAATTTTATCTGAGGCAGAGAGCGCAGCTTCTTGGCAAGCTCCAGGGCATTGCTGCTCTGTACACGATAGCGAGCATCGAGCGTTTCAAGTCCGATGGTTTGCATATAAGCTACCTGTGGGGTCATATAGGCTCCGAAATTGAAGAGCATTTCTCCATAAAGACGCTTGGCGAAATCGCCGTTGTAAGGAGTACCGTAGTCGATAACCAGACCGCCGAGCGAAGTAGCACCGCCGCTTACATATTTAGAGCTGGAAACTACCTCAATATCTACTCCCTGACTCTTAGCCGAGAATTGTGTGAAAGGAATCACGGTAGAATCCACCACCAAAGGTACATTTTTTTCATGTGCCACTTCAGAGATGGCTTTCAGGTCAGCAACCTCCAGCTGTGGGTTGGTCAGGATTTCGAGAAATGCGCAGCAGGTGTCATCATCAATGGCTTCGCGCACGGCTTCGATATTGGTCAAATCGCGCAAACGCACCTTTACGCCAAAACGGCGCAGAGTGGCTACGAGCAGGGCATAAGTATTGCCGAAGAGATGCTTGGATGTAACAATATTTTTGCCTTGTGCTGCCAGCGCCATGAGGGTGTTGCTGATGGCCGCCATTCCTGAGTTGAAGGCGGTGGCATGAGCAGCATCGGTAAGGGCTGCCACACGGCGCTCCAGGTTGGTTACCGTAGGGTTCTCTACGCGCGAATAATCTGGAGCCTTGATCTTGTCGGTGAATGCTTCAGCCATGACGGCAGCATTGTCGAATTCGTAGGCAAGGGTGTTATATACTGGCACGCTCAGCGAGTCGTATGCATCGCGGCGCTCATATTCCAAATGAATAGCTTGAGTCTGTTTCTTCATCATTCTGTTATTTTATGTGATATTTTGCGTGCAAAAGTACAAAAAAGAAATCAAATAGACAATAAATCGCATAAAAAAAAACGAGTTGCGAATGCTTTTTATGCATTGCAACTCGTTGGAGAGGGGTTCAACCCAACAATAACCTACTGGCTCATCCGTTTAACTTAAAGATAACAATTGTATGGCAAAAATGCAGCAAAAAGAGCAAATTGTAACAGAAATATTCGTTTATCTCGAATTTTATTTGTAATTTCGCACCAAAAACAAAAATAAGGATATTTATGTATAAACTGATTCTGAAACAACAAAAAGTGGACTGCTGGCAGCTGCCCTGATGGCTTCAATCTCTGCCAGTGCCGAAACCATAGAGGTGAAAACGCTGAAATATGCAGGCCCCTATGCCGTAGTACAGCCTTGGATGGCTGACAGTGTGAACATCAAAGGCGAAGTGTTCGACCTTAATCAGTTGCTCGATTCGCCGCTGTCTTTCACCTTATTAAATAAGGGTAAGGAGGTGACTGCAGCCCAACTCCTTGCCGACAAGCAGGATGCGCTCCATCTGGCTTCTTTTTGCGTATCTAACACCCAGCGCACCAAAGCAACCATCGCGGTAGAAGGATTGGAGCAATACCGTCTGTTCGTAGACGGCGAACAGGTAGCGGTGAACGGCGATAAGGCTGAAACCATCCTGACTCCTTCGCAGCATACGGTTGTCATCAAATATCTTACCCGGAAGAATGCATCTTCTGATAAGAAATCTATCAAGTTGACCGTAACCGCAGCCAACGGTGCTCCGCTTTCTGTAGGCGATGCGGCAGCCAAGCGCGCCTATAACATCTATGATGTGATTTGTGCGCCCAACTATCCGAGTGTTTCTATCTCACCAAACGGAAAGTTTATCGTAGTTCGGAAAACCTGGGTAGATAGAAAAGGTAATAACCATAGCATTAGCGAATTGCGCAACTCTCAGACTAACAGAGTGATGGCTACATTTGAGGAGAACGTAAAATGGATGCCTTCAAGCAATAAACTGTATTTCACGCAGAAGGCGAGCGACAGCAGTATTGCCGGAGAAGAAAAGCAGGATGGCACATTGCAGCTCATCACCATCAATCCGCTGACGATGGAGCGCGAAGTGCTGGCAAGCCATCTTCCTGAAGGCTGGTTCCAGTTTACACCCGATGAGAAGACGCTTATCTACACTCTTTATACCGAGGGCAGAAAGAAAGATGCGCAGGTGTATGATGTGAAGGAGCCTGATGACCGTCAACCAGGATGGCGAAGCCGTAGCTATCTTGCCAAGTTTGATTTGGCGTCGGGTGTTCTCCAGCCGCTCACTTTCGGCTATCACAACGTCTATCTCAACGATATTTCTGCAGATTCCCGCTATCTGCTCATCGGTAAGAGCGAGGAGCGCCTTACCAAGCGTCCTACTACTCTAAATTCCTACTATCGTCTCAATCTCAATGATATGAGTGTAGAGACTTTGATAGAAAAGGGCGAATTTCTGAACAGCGCCCAGTTCTCACCGGATGGCAATAGCATTCTCGTGAGTGCTTCGCCAGAAGCTTTCAACGGCATTGGAAAGAATGTGGAAGAAGGACAGACACCTAGCATGATCGACACCCAGCTCTATCTGATGACCTTGTCGGATAAGAAGGTTCGTCCGCTGACCAGGGATTTCAATCCGAATGTGCAGAGCACGGAATGGAGCAAGGTCGATGGAAACATCTATTTTACAGCCGAAGATAAAGACTGCGTGCATCTCTTCCAGCTCAATCCGAAATCGGGCAAGTTTACGCTTCTCAAGACTCCTGAAGAGTACATCAAGAGTTTCTCGCTTGCATCTTCTGCAGCAGAAATGGCTTTCTCCGGTCAGAGTGCATCCAATGCCGACCGACTCTATAAGATGAATACGAAGGCGCTGAAATCGCAATTGGTTGACGATTTGAGTGCGCGCGAACTGAAGGATGTTGAACTGGGCGAATGCAAGGCTTGGAATTTCGTGAACTCTCGTGGCGACACCCTTTGCTGCCGTTACTATCTGCCACCTCATTTTGATGCTGCCAAGAAGTATCCGATGATAGTGAACTATTATGGCGGATGCAGTCCTACGAGCCGCATGTTCCAGAGCCGTTATCCTCATCATGTTTATGCGGCGATGGGCTATGTAGTGCTGGTTGTGAATCCTAGTGGAGCCACCGGATTCGGTCAGAAATTCTCAGCCCGCCATGTAGATACGGCAGGCGAGGGAGTGGCTGAAGACATCATCTCCAGCACCCAGGCTTTCTGCGATGAGCATGCTTTCGTAAACCGTAAGAAGATAGGCTGCATCGGCGCCAGCTACGGCGGATTCATGACTCAGTATCTTCAGACCAAGACCGACCTCTTTGCAGCTGCCATCTCGCATGCAGGCATCAGCGACCACACCAGCTATTGGGGTGAGGGCTATTGGGGCTACAGCTACAGCGAAGTTTCTATGGCGAACGAATATCCTTGGACCAACAAGCATCTCTTTGTAGATCAGAGTCCGCTCTATAATGCCGACAAGATTCATACTCCGCTGCTGTTTGTTCACGGCACGGCAGATAATAATGTGCCTGTAGGCGAGAGTATCCAGCTCTATACTGCGCTGAAACTCCTTGGCCGTCCTACGGCGATGGTATTGGTAGATGGTCAGGATCATCACATCATCGACTACGAGAAGCGACTGAAATGGCAGAACACCATCTTTGCCTGGTTTGCCAAGTGGTTGCAGGATGATGCTTCCTGGTGGACGGAAATGTATGGTGATGAAAAGATGTAGTTGAAGCTTCGGCAGAAATGCCAGCTTCAGTCTCTATCAAAATAAGAAAAGAGATTATGTTCCTGTAAGTCGGGAATATAATCTCTTTTCTTTTATATGTTTATTTCTTGCAGTTTAGCGTGATAAGCAGAGAAATCATGGCGAAGGCGATTCCTACGATGCAGACACCGAGCCAGTCGGCTTGCGTCCAGACGTAACCGGCACAGAAAGTGCCTAGCGAACCACCGATGAAATAGCTGGTCATGAAGATGGTGTTGGCGCGGTTGGAAGCCTGCGGAACCTCCTGCAGACAACCACTCTGATTGCTGAGCTGCTGACATTGCAGACCGATGTCAACCAGGATGATGGCTGCGATGAGTCCGGCGTAAGTGTCGCCGAAAAGCAAGGCTATTGCCCAGGCGATGATCTGCATTCCTGCTCCGAACAGATTGAATTTTCGAATGCCAAACCTAGGAATCAGTTTTCCCACACCACTGGCAGCAACGGCTCCCATGATTCCGCAAAGTCCGAGCATTCCTACCATATCACTTCCTGCGCTGAAAGGTGGCTGCGCCAGATGGAACGCCAGACAAGACCATATTGCCATCATACTGCCGAACCCGAAGGCTGCACGGGTGGAATAGATGCGGATAGAAGGATGGAAAAAGAAAATTTCTGCTATCGTGGTCATCAGTCCTCTGTAGGTTCCTACATAGTTGCGCTTCATTTCAGGCATCATCAGCAGCATGATTCCCATGCAAAATACCATCACGAAAGCAGCTATGATAAACATCTCCCGCCATCCCAGCCATTCGCCGATGTAACCGCTGATTACTCGTGAGGCAAGAATGCCCGTCAGCAGTCCGGAGAGTACAATGCCCATATTCCTGCTCTTGTTCTTGGGTTCCGAAAACTGTCCGGCTATCGGAATGAAGAACTGCGGAATCACCGAACAGGCGCCAATCAGCAGTGAAGCTCCCCAGAGCATCCATACGTTTTGCGCTGCAGCCATCACAATTGCCATCAATGCAGCAATGGTCATATTGACAAGGATGAGTTTCTTGCGCGAAAGCATGTCGCCCAAGGGAATGAGGAAGAATAAGCCCAGTGCATAACCTATCTGGGTAATGACGGTGATGAGGTTAGCCTTCTGCTCGGTAATATCCAGGTCGTGGCGGATGAGTTCGAGAAGCGGCTGATTGTAGTAGCAGTTGGCTACGGTGAGTCCTGCGACGATAGCCATCATCAGGAGAATGCTGCGGGGAATGCCCTGATTTTCTTTTAGCTGTATCATTTTCTGTCTGTTTGTTTCTTTGTTTTGAGTGCAAAGTTACGAAAAAATTCTCGGCAATCAAAGTTTTTGGGGACGATTTCTTGGGAAAATCTTCTGTTCTTTCCCTCGCGCGCGTACCTTATTATATGTATATAGTGCTGCTCTGAAGAGGTGACGGTGCGCACCCTTGTTACGCTAAAAAACACCGAAAAGTGTTAAAATTAGGCTGTTTCCGAGCACACTAAAAACTTTAACCTTTGTTAGCACTTTGTAAGTATCTGATTTATAGTGATTTGTAATTTTGTTACAAAATCACCTAAAAAAAAATCGCAAAAAAAAGAACAACGTATCAAAAAAATGCTTACCTTTGCATCGTTCAAAAGAACAAATGATTGTTTTACAGATTTTAAAAAAGCAAAGAAAATGAAGAAATTAGTTTTTATGTTCGTAGCTATCGCAGCTATCTCTTTCGCATCATGTGGTAACAAAACAGCTCAGAACACAGCTTCTGCTGATTCTGACACAGCTCAGGTAGATACAACTGCTGCTGACACTGCTGCTGCTGATACAGCTGCTGCTGATTCTGCTAAGTAATTTGAAATTACTTGCGAACGAAAAATGAGAGAAACAACCGCTGGACTTCGGTCTAGCGGCTTTTTCGTTTTATAGAGACTATGTTTCATTTTTTTAGGTTACCTTTTAGAATATTAGAAAAGATAATTTATGATAGATTCAAGTGCCTTCCAAGGTAAAAAGGCAGCTTACTATACGCTAGGCTGCAAACTCAACTTCTCTGAAACTTCCACTTTTGGCAAAATGCTCGAAGATATGGGCGTCATTACTGCTAAAAAGGGGGAGAAAGCTGATATTTGTCTGATTAACACCTGCTCGGTAACAGAAGTTGCCGATCATAAATGCCGTCAGGCTATCCACCGGATGGTGAGAAACAATCCGGGCGCATTCGTTATCGTGACGGGCTGTTATGCGCAGCTCGAATCTGAGAATGTCAGCAAGATAGAGGGTGTAGACCTCGTGTTGGGTGCTAACGAGAAGGCGAACTTGATTCAATATCTCAGCGATGCATGGGCGCAGAAATTTGCTCAGGAAAACGGATTGGCTGCTCTGGCTCCTCAGAACGGCGATGCTGCGGCTCTTCATCAGCATTATAGCGTGAAGACGAAGGAAATCAAGACCTTCCAGCCTTCTTGCTCGCGTGGTAACCGTACCCGTTATTTCCTGAAGGTGCAGGATGGCTGCAATTATTATTGCACCTATTGCACCATTCCATTTGCCCGAGGCAATTCGCGCAACCCGAGCATCCAGTCGCTTGTGGCTCAATGTGAGCAGGCGGCTGCTGAAGGCGGTAAGGAAATCGTCATTACCGGTGTGAATATCGGCGATTTCGGCCAGACTACCCACGAGCGATTCATCGACCTTGTCAAGGCGATGGATCAGGTAGAAGGAATCAAGCGTTACCGCATCTCGAGTCTGGAGCCTGATCTCTGTGATGATGATCTCATAGAGTATTGTGCCCAGAGCCGTGCCTTTATGCCTCATTTCCACATTCCTCTGCAGAGCGGAAGCGATGAGGTGCTCAAGCTGATGCACCGCCGTTACGACAAGGCGCTCTTTGCCCACAAGGTGAATCTTATCAAGGAGAAAATGCCTGATGCGTTTATCGGTGTCGATGTGATGGTGGGCTGTCGCGGCGAAACTCCGGAGTGTTTTGAAGAATGCTATGAGTTTCTGAAGAGTCTGCCTGTTACCCAGCTTCACGTCTTCCCTTATTCTGAGCGTCCGGGCACGGCTGCCTTGAAGATTCCGTATGTGGTTGACGAGAAGGAGAAGAAGAAGCGCTCTAAGCGACTGTTGGAGTTGAGCGATCAGAAGACGCAGGAATTCTATGCCCAGTACATCGGTACTGAGGCTGAGGTTCTCTTTGAAAAGGCGCCAAGAGGCAAGGCAATGCATGGATTCACCAAGAACTATATCCGTGTAGAACTTTCACCGGCTCTCGCCAAGGAAGAATACGACAATCAGCTTATCAAGGTTCGCCTGGGTGATTTCAATCACGATAAGACGGCGCTGAAGGCAGAGCTTCTTTAGTTGATAGTTAATAGGGCTAATCATAAAGTTCAAAGTCCAATGTATTACAACGATTTTGGAACATGGATTCGGAAGCAGTTTCCTGATTTCCGTGTTCAGAAGATTTCGATAGACGCGGGATTCTCCTGTCCTAACAGGGATGGGAGGATTTCGAGTGGCGGATGTACGTATTGCGACAACCGCACCTTCAATCCGAGCTATTGCGACCGGAAAAAGTCGATTACTGAACAGCTGGAGGAGGGAAAGGCTTTCTTCAGCAGGAAGTATCCTGATATGAAATATCTGGCTTATTTCCAGGCTTATACCAATACATACGCCAGGGTGGAGCAACTGAGGCAGATGTATGAAGAGGCTCTTGAGGTGGAAGATGTGGTGGGAATCGTTATCGGAACCCGTCCGGATTGTGTGAGCGATGAATTGCTCGATTATCTGGAAGAACTGAACCGCCGAACCTTCGTGCTGGTGGAATATGGCATTGAGAGTGCCAATGATGAAACCTTGAAACGCATCAACCGTGGACATGATTTTGCCTGTTGCCGTAGTGCCGTAGAGCGTACTCATGCCAGGGGAATCCTTACGGGCGGCCACATCATCATCGGCTTGCCGGGAGAAGATGCGGAAGAAAGTCTGCGCCAGGCTCCTCTCATCTCTTCCTTGCCGCTTGATATTCTCAAGATTCATCAGATGCAGATTATCAGGGGCACCCGGCTGGCACAGGAATATGCTGAGCACCCCTTCCATGTTTACACGGTAGAGGAATATATTGATGTCATCGTGAAATACATCCGTCTGCTCAGAAAGGATTTGGTGCTGGAGCGCTTCGTCAGTCAGTCGCCCAAAGAACTGCTGATTGCTCCCAAATGGGGACTCAAGAACTATGAGTTTACCAATCTCCTGAATAACAGATTAAAGAGTTTACAATAAATATGGCAAAAGTAGCAATCGTTATATTAAACTGGAATGGTCAGAAGATGCTGGCAAAGTATCTTCCGAATGTCATCGAATATTCCCGTCAGGATGCTGAAATCTGGGTGGCAGACAATTCTTCTTCTGATGGTTCGATGCACCTTCTGGAGACTCAGTTTCCTCAGGTGAAGACCATCGTGCTGGAGCAGAATTTCGGCTTTGCTGAAGGCTATAACCGTGCCTTGAAGCAGATTGATGCAACGTATTATGTGCTCCTGAATAGCGATGTGGAGGTTTCGCATCATTGGCTTACGCCGCTCATCGAGTTTATGGATTCGCATCAGCAGGTGGCTGCCTGCCAGCCTAAGCTGCTTGCGGAATACGATAAGGACAGTTTTGAGTATGCTGGTGCTTGCGGCGGATTCCTCGACAAATACGGCTATCCGTTCTGTCGCGGCCGCATCTTTGATACGGTAGAGCGCGATAACGGGCAGTATGATTACCAGCAGGAAATATTGTGGGCTACGGGTGCCTGTATGATGATCCGCTCAAAGGATTATTGGACTGCCGGAGGTTTAGACGGCCGTTTCTTTGCTCATAATGAAGAGATAGATCTTTGCTGGCGCTTGCGTCTGATGGGCAGAAAAATCTACTGCATTCCTGAGAGTGAGGTTTATCATGTGGGTGGTGGAACCCTGCCGAAAAGCAATCCGATGAAGACTTATCTGAATTTCAGAAATAATTTAACAATGCTTTATAAGAATCTGAGTGATACGGAGTTGACTCATGTGATGCGTATGCGCAGATTCCTGGATTACCTTGCTGCTTTCGAGACATTGGTTCTGAATCGCAACTGGGGTGACTTCAAGGCTATCTTCAAGGCGCGCAGGGCTTTCAAGGCATGGAAACATGAGTTTGACGAAGATCGCAGAAAGATACAGGCGGGTAGGGTGAAGGAGGAGATTCCGCAGGTTTACAATCTCTCTATCATCTGGCAATATTACGCCAAGGGCAAGAAACTCTTCTCGCAGTTGTAGACTATTAATAAACAAACTTAAAAATAAAAATCTATGAAGAAAAAACAAATGATGATGGCGCTGGTTTCGCTGATGGTTCTGTCAGCCCAGGCGCAGGCTAATTTCCAGGTGTCGGTTTCCAATCCTTCCAAGGTGGCAAGAACCGATGCTCCGGTGGTTGTAGATCTCAGCAAGTTGGGCGCTATCGGCAACATTCAGCGCGCTGTAGTAACCGTTGACGGTAAGGAGATTCCTTCACAGCTCGACGACACCAACCGCGATTGTACCAACGATGAACTCTGTTTCCTTGCCGATTTGGGCAAGAAAGAAACCAAGACCTATCAGGTGCACCTCTATCGTGAGGGCGAGCAGGCACAGTATCCGGCACGTACCTTTGCCGAACTCTGTCTGCCAAGCAGAAACAGGAAGCTGGCTAAGAACAGGCAGGATATTTATCTGCGCAGCATCTCGTTTGATAAGAAAACCAAGGACCCTTATCACTACGTCCATTCTCATGGCATCTGCTTCGAAAGCGAACTGATTGCCATGCGTGTTTATTTCGACCATCGTCAGACCATCGACCTTTATGGCAAAATCAACAAGGGACTGGTGGTTCAGGATACGCAGTTCTATCCTTCAGAAGAGCAGATTCAGGCTGGTTCGGGCGATGATTGCCTCTGGGTAGGCAATACCTACGGGCTGGGTGCGCTCCGTGGCTGGGACGGTAAAGACCAGGTGCTGTTCAACAACGTGAAATACCAGGAGCAGCGCGTCATTTCAGAAGGTCCGCTCCGTGCCATCGTCGAGGTAGTGGATAAGGGTTGGGTTCCGGCTCCGGGCTTGCAACCCGTCAATGCCACCATCCGTTACACCATCTATGCCGGTCATCGCGATTTCGATGTAGATGTATTCTTCAACAAGGATGTTTCTGATTATCAGTTTGCTACAGGACTCATCAACGTAAAGGGTTCCAGCGAATTTGCTGATGGCAAGGGATTGCGAGGCTGTTACGGCAGCGACTGGCCAACAGGCAAGGACGATGGAAAGCATAAACTGGAGACCGTAGGCTTGGGCATTTATGTGCCACAGTCAGCCCTGGTAAGTCAGCAGCCAGCCAATAAGGATTGCTATACTCAGGTGGTGAAACCTGCAGGCAGCCAGCTCAGTTATAAGCTTGCTTATACCAGTGCCAACGAAACCTATGGTTTCAAGGGCGAGAAGGAGTGGTATGAGTGGTTGAAAGCCTGGAAGAAGCAGATAGAAGAGCCGGTTCAGGTTTCAGTTTCTGTCATGATCCGATAAGCAGTTTCTTTTATCATCCGATAAGCAGAAAACTGCGCAAATAGCCAGCAATGAGCAAAAAAGCCTTACGTTTTGCTCATTGCTGGCTATTTTGCAAACAAATTTAAGAGAAAAACCCATTTTTTTTGCGAATGCGTATGATTTTTTAGCAAAAAAGCTTGGTAATTTAAATAATTTTTAGTATTTTTGCAGTCGTAACTCGAAGATTTGTAAATTATCGTGAAAAGGTTTTTTAATTATATAGTCATATTAGCAATAGTGCTTCTCAGTTCGGCCTGCGAGTTTAAGTTCAAGCCGAACGAGGAAGGAGAGGCTGTGCCCCTGTCAGTACAGCGTTACGACCGATTGGAAAGCAGATATCTTACTACCGGTGATTTCTCAGCCCTGCAGCAGATGAACACCGATTACCCGATAGAAACCCGTACGCTGATAGAGAAAATGCTTCAGCTTGGCACCATTACCGACGCCAATATCAGCAACCGTTTCCTCATGTTCTATCAGGATTCTACCCTGCAGGCACTTATTGCCGATGCTGAGGCAGAATTTGCCAATATGGAAGACATCAACGAACAGCTGAAATCTGCCTTCTCACGTCTGAACAGTTGGATTCCGGAGCTCCAGCAGCCTTGTTTCTATGCCCAGATTGGCGCTCTCGACCAGAGCATCGTAGTAGGAGAGCACTCAGTAGGAATTTCGCTCGATAAATACATGGGCGAAAACTATCCGCTCTACAAGAAATTCTATACGCCGCAGCAGCGCAGCACCATGTCGCGCCAGTATATTGTGCCAGATTGCCTTACCTTCTATCTGCTGAGCATCTTTCCGATGGATCAGTTCGACACCCGTCCGCAGCTCGACCGCGATCTGCACATGGGCAAGATTATGTGGGCTGTAAACAAGGCGATGGGCAAGGAGATTTTCAAGACCAAGTATGTGAATACAATCAACGCTTATGTAAAGCGCAACCCTAAAGTAACGGTAAAACAACTGCTCAAGGACGAAGATTATTCGCCTATTGAGGCATTACATAAAGATTAACACATGAAAAGATTTCCAGTTTTTATTGCAACTGTCATGATGGTTTCAGCAATGCAAGCTGCAGATAAACTCGACCTGAAGGCCATTACCTCCGGCGAGTTTGCTGCCTCTTATGTTACCGGTATTAACCCTATTGATGGCACCGATTTGTACGCTTCTATCAGCAATGATGGCAAGCAGGTTATCAGTTATTCGTTCAAGACGGGCAAGCAGATGAGCATCCTCTTCGATGTGAACGCAGTCAAGGCTCCTTTCGAACAGATTGAAGGTTATGTAATCAGTCCTGATGGTAAGAAATTGCTTATCATGACCCATCGCGAGGCTATTTACCGCCGCTCGTTCAAGGCAGAGTATTTCGTATATGATATTGCTAAGAAGAGTTTGAAGAAGCTTTCCCAGGGTGTTAACCAGCAGGTGGCTACCTGGTCGCCTGATTCACGCCACATCGCCTTCGTAAAGGATAACAATCTCTTTGTTACCGATGGAGATAAGGAAACCCAAATTACCCGCGACGGTAAGTTCAACGAGGTAATCAATGGTATTCCTGATTGGGTTTACGAAGAGGAATTCAGCTTCAACCGCGCCTTTGCATGGAATGCGGATGGAACTGCCATCGGATGGATACGCTTCGACGAATCGCACGTAAAGACTTATTCTCTGCAGATGTTTGAAGGTTCTCATCCTACCCATAGCGAGTATCACGACTATCCGGGAGAATATTCCTATAAATATCCTAAGGCAGGACAGGACAACTCTAAGGTGAGCCTCTGGAGCTATGATATGAAGAACGGCAAGACCGTGGCGCTCGATGTGCCTGTAGATTCCGACGGCTATTATCCACGCATCAAGACATCGCCAGACGCCAACAGTCTGATTGTCTATACGATGAACCGCCATCAGGACGACATGCGCCTCTATGCAGTCAATCCTTTCACCGGCAAGAGCAGGATGCTCATCAAGGAGAGTGTGCCTAAGTTTGTAAAGGAAGAGGTGATTGAAAACAGCATCGTGGGCAAGAAGAACATCCTGCTGCCTAGCGACCGCGACGGCTTCATGCATCTCTATCTCCATGATATGAACGGCAAGCTCCTGCGCCAGGTAGAGAAGGGCAACTATGATGTTACCTCTATCTACGGAATGGATGAGAAGACGGGCGATGTTTATTTCCAGGCTGCCAAGCTCAATGCGCACGACCGCCAGGTTTACGTGGCTCATAAGAACGGAAAGGTGGAGCGCCTTACCGATGCGGCTGGTTCCAACTCGGCTAACTTCTCGGGCGATTACCGCTATTTCGTCAATACCTGGAGCAGCTACAGCCATCCTTATGTCTTCACCGTACGCAGCAACAAGGGCAAGCTTATCAAGACATTGGAAGACAACAAACAGCTGCTCGAAAAGACACGGAAGTATAATTGGGGCAAGCGCGAGACTTTCTCTTTCACCACTTCCGAAGGTGTGAAACTGGACGGCTGGATGGTGAAGCCTGTAGATTTCGACGCCAGCAAGAAGTATCCTGTCATCCTCTTCCAGTATTCCGGTCCGGGCAACCAGCAGGTGCTCGATTCATGGAGCACGGGCAGTATGGGCAATGGCGGTGCTTTCGATTATTATCTTGCTCAGGAAGGATTCATCATTGCCTGCGTAGATGGTCGTGGAACAGGCGGTAGAGGAGCTGAGTTTGAGAAGTCTACTTATCTCCGTCTGGGCGATTTAGAGTCGAAAGACCAGGTTGAGACAGCTCTCTACATGGGTTCTCTGCCTTATGTAGACAAGGATAATATCGGCATTTGGGGTTGGAGCTATGGTGGTTTCAATACGCTGATGAGTATGAGCGAGGGCCGTCCTGTGTTTAAGGCAGGTGTGGCTGTGGCTCCTCCTACCTGCTACCGCTTCTATGATTCGGTTTATACTGAGCGCTACATGCGCACTCCTAAGGAGAACGAGGAGGGTTACAAGGTGAACCCTATCGAGCGGGTAAAGCAGCAGCATGGTGCGTTGCTTATCTGTCACGGATTGGCAGATGACAATGTGCATCCGCAGAATACCTTCGAATATGCTGAGGCGTTGGTTCAGGCAGACAAGGACTTCAAGACCCTGTGGTACACGAACCGTAATCACGGCATTTCGGGTGGCAATACCCGCAATCATCTGCTTCGCCAGATAGCTAACTGGTTCAAGCAGAATTTGAAGTAGAAAATGATATGATATAAAAAAGTGAAGCCATTCCCGGCTGAAAGGGAATGGCTTCTTCATTTAATGTTCTCCTTATTACTTTGCAGAGTAAGGATAGTTTGATTTCTTATTCAGTTTTAGCGCCTTTTCTGCGCTCTTCTTTCTTGGCTTTCTTAGCCTTCTTCACTTTTACCTCTTCAACCTCTTCATCGTTTGGCTGAACAGATGAAAAATGAAAATCAGTAGAGTTGATGGTCTTCACCTGATAAGGGCTAGGCGCATCGTTCATCTGCTGTCCGTTCTTTGCCTTCTTAGCCTTTGGCTTCTGAACGTATCTTGCATAGAGTTTGTTCCATTTCTTTTCAGCCTTCTTCTGGTTGAAGTCAAACATCACGATACACGTGCGGTTGCCGGCACCATTCTGCTCCAGATAGTCGCGCAACTGGTATGAATAGTTCTCGCGGCTTACCAGAAACTTGTTCTTGCGGGTGAAATAGGCAGAATCAACCTTCTGAACGTCTGTGAAATAGACTGTAGAGTCATTAAACGACGAGGCAAATCCAAAGATGTATGCAGTCTTAACTTCGTTCTTGGCTGATGCAGAGAGCGAGCTGAAACATGCTAATGCAATAGATGCTAATGCAATTTTTGTAATTTTCATTTCTTTTTCTGTCTTATTTTGTTTTGTGCTGTCTGCCCCATCAGTCTGCAGGATCTTTCCTTATCCTAGATAGGACTTCAGCAGTTTATCTGTCGTACTGTTCCGGAGTCGCCTTATCGTTTTATCCTTGATCTGGCGTACTCTTTCCCTGGTGAGATGATACTTGGTTCCGATTTCTTCAAGCGTCAGTTCAGGTGTTCCTATGCCATAGAAGGCAGCAATGATTTTCTGGTCTTTGTCCGGCAGCGTCTTGAGCAGTCTTTCTATTTCAGCTCTCAGCGACTCTGTCAGCAGTTCATTGTCGGTCGGATCATCCGAATTGGCCATCAGGTCGAGCATGCTGCCATCTTCATCATCAGAAAAAGGAGCATCCACGCTCAGGTGGCGACTTGTCGATGTAGCCTTCATGGCGTTCTCTATCTTGTCTTCCGGCAAGTCTACGCGGTCAGCCATTTCATCTACACTCGGTTTGCGTTCAAATTCCTGTTCAAACTTACTCATCTCTCTGTTAATTTTGTTAACGCTTCCCACCTGGTTTTGCGGAAGGCGCACAATTCTACTCTGCTCGGCTATTGCCTGCAGAATGCTCTGGCGAATCCACCATACGGCGTAAGAGATGAACTTAAAGCCTCGGGTTTCATCAAACTTTTGTGCGGCTTTGATAAGCCCCACATTTCCTTCGTTGATAAGATCAGGCAAACTGATCCCGTGGTTCTGGTATTGTTTGGCAACAGACACCACGAAACGGAGATTGGCTTTTGTTAATCTCTCCAATGCCCTACGGTCACCTTTTCTTATACGCTGAGCGAGCTCCACCTCTTCATCTGTAGAGAGCAGCTCCTCATGAGCAATATCTTGAAGATATTTTTCTAACGATGCGCTTGCGCGATTCGTAATTGATTGAGTAATTTTTAATTGTCTCATGCTGGCATCAAATTTTAAGTAGTTGCAAAAATACACTTTTTTGTTTAAATACCAAAAAAAATAGTAGATATTTTTCAGAAATACCTACTATTTTATTGTTTTTTGTCTGTTTCTTGAGTTTTTTGGCAGTAAAAATGCCTTTTTCACTACTCAATCATGAGACGTTTCTCTTAAAACTCTTACCCTTAGTCTTTCTGCAGCGGAACAGCGAAGTAAGCCTTCTTGCCTGTTGGCCATATACCCTGAATGTAGAGCACTGGGTCCTTGCTGGTAGAAGCACTCTTTACAGCCTTCTGCAGGTCATCAATCGTATTGATGTTGTTGTCGTTGATGCGCTGGATGATGAAACCGCGTGAAATGCCACCATCCTTCAGGGCGCCGCTGTTCACCTTCATTATCTCTACACCATACTTGATGTTGAGCTGGTTCTTCTGGCTCTCTGTAATAGGGCGGAAGCTGCCACCGAGTACATCGAGGTCGGCACTCTTGATAACCGAAGTATTACCCTGGGCATTCTTCAGTGTGATGGTCTTGGTGTTTGCCTTCTTGTTGCGCAGGTAGGTGATGCTCATCTTGTTGCCAGGGCGCTTGCCGTTCAGGATTTCCTGCAGCTCAGCCATCTTGGTCACCTTCTTGCCGTCAACCTTGGTAATCACGTCACCTTCCTTCAGTCCTGCCTCAGCACCGTTGCCGTCTTCATCAACCTTGGCAATGTAAACACCCTCGTTGGTTCCCAGGTTCACTTCCTTGCCGTTCTCCTTCTGGGCGTTGATATAGTTCAGCACATCGCTTCCCTGTATGCTCAGCATCACGCGCTGTACGCTGCCGTATTTCTTCAGGTCGTCTACCACCTTGTTCATGATAGAGGTAGGGATGGCGAAACCGTAGCCGGAGTAAGAACCGGTCTGTGAATAGAGCATGGCGTTGATGCCTACCAGTTCGCCCTGGGTGTTGACGAGTGCACCGCCCGAGTTACCTGCGTTGATGGCAGCATCGGTCTGGATGAAACTCTCTACACCGTTGGCACCGAGCGAACGTGCCTTGGCAGAGATAATGCCGGCTGTAACCGTATTGTTCAGTCCGAATGGGTTGCCCACGGCGATGACCCATTCACCCACCTTCACCTTGTCGCTGTCGGCGATAGGCAGGGTAGGCAGGTTCTTGCCGTCTACCTTGATGAGGGCGAGGTCGGTAGTCTTGTCGGTTCCGATGATGCGAGCCGAGAATTCACGGTTGTCGTTCAGTGTTACGGTCAGCTCGTCAGCACCTTCTACCACGTGGTTGTTGGTAACGATGTAACCGTCCTGACTGATGATGACGCCCGAACCTGTAGCCTCTCTCTTCGGAGTCTGCACTTTCTGCTTGCGTGTTCCTCCGTTGCCCTGTCCCGGGTTGCCGAAGAAGCCGAACGGGTCGAAGAAACCTCCGAATGGGTCGTCCTGCACATCTACCGTCTTCACCTTCGAGTTCTGTACGTATTTAATATGTACTACAGCAGGCAGCGCCTTCTCGGCAGCATAGGTTAAGTCTACAGGCTGACCTGCTGGCGCAGCGGTAGCTGCAGGTGTAGCATTTACTTTCATGAAAGCACCGGCTGAAAATGCGAGCGAACTAACGCAGAGCACAGCCACAACATAATTACTTAATTTTTTCATGTCTCTTATTTTTTTATTGTTTACTTTTCTTTTCCTTGAAACTGCAGCAGCTAATATCATGCCAAAAGTCAGCTTGTCATGCACCGCTCTGTTTTCCGGTTGCAAATATAGGGTCATTTTTTGAGATACGCTTCATTCTCTGCATAAATTTATTCCGTTTTAACATTTTAAATTAACACTTTAACGGCTATTAAACAAGAAATGCCCTAAATTCACAAATATTTGAATGTAAGCATGAAAATCTTAGTTTTGTATACGAAACTATCTTTTGTTAATCATTGAATATCTGTTAAAAGATAGAGGCTCGAAAACTCGGTTTAACCGGGAAAAAGAGTGAAAAATAGCCTTGCGAATAACTAATGATGCATAAAAAAGTGAGGAATCGTGCGATAGTATCAAAAGTTTTTTGTACTTTTGCATGTCGAAAGCAGTGCTCCGGTCTGTCGCTGGCATCTTTCAGGTGCGAGAGGAAAGTCCGGGCAGCATAGGGCATCCCACTTCCGAAACTAGAAGCTATTGGTGACAGTAGGTGTCGGTAGAAGAAAATAACCGCTTTCACTTATCCCGTTTGTCCAGTCTGGGGTGGTGAGAGTAAGGGTGAGAAGGTGGTGTAAGAGACCACCAGCTGGCGGGTGATCGTCAGGCTGTGCCATCTGGGAGCTGTAAGCTCATGTATACCGCAGATTGAGGGCGGCTCGTCCGATTGCCTTCGGGCTGCTGTGGAGGGTAGAGTGCTTGAGCCCAAGGGTGACTTTGGGACTAGATAAATGACAGACGTTCTTATTTTCAATAGGAACACAGAACTCGGCTTACAGGGGCACTGCTTTTCTTTTCTTTTTCAGCATCGCAGCCTTTATATATAATAAGGTATAAGATGCATTCATTTTTAAACGATTTTAAAAACTAGCAAGATTATGAAACTCAGAGAACCGGAAAAGCAGATATTAGATGATTTCGAACATAAGGTAACGGGCAAGATAGCGAAATATGGCAATGAGCCCGATTTCCCAAAGTTTGAGAACTATGGCATTACCCGCATGGAGCTGGATGATTATCTTTTCGATAAGCAGGCGATACTCGACATGGGTGGTTCCAAGCGCAGCCAGCTCACTATCGGCGGTTTCATCACCGTCCTCCCCGTACTGGTGCTGTCCTGTTTCCCGGATCAGTCACCCGTCTACGACAACGGCAAGATGCTCGCCACGGTCATAGCCGTCATCATCGGTCTGCTGCTGGCGTGTTTTGTCAAGGCACTTCTCCAGATGATCATCGCCTATCGCGTGAACCATCATAAGGAGCCTAAGATGGAGACCTTCATCAAGGCAGTCCTCTTCTACGAGAAGCGGTCGTAACTGTAAACTGTAAAAAATAAACTATAAACTATAAGT
>OEMZ01000188.1_pt1 | contig 21344 bp, 19 predicted proteins | sample 1503731 | NCBI WGS metagenome assembly OEMZ01 (sample SAMEA3182062, study PRJEB22505) | gut metagenome | biome: human; feature: gut; material: Stool; isolation source: human stools | place: Canada | collected 2013-01-14
CCCAACTCTGTATGCCAGGTGAGGTACTTTATAGGAGTAATGTCTGCAAAAATGTTACCGGTCAGCTTGTTGCGCTTCATGGTGATATCCTTGCTCAATGCCTGTGCAATAGGGTTTGGTGAAGACCAGCCGTCACGTACTACAGATGTATAGTTTCCGTCTACGTCATAGATTGCAATATCTGGAGGTGTAGTCAATGCGTATGTAATAACACCTTCTGTACCATCAGCATGGAGCAGGCGCTCCTTGGTTCTTGTGTATGTAGTATTCATACCTATCTTGAACCATTTCTTCAGTTGGGCGTCCAGATTGGCACGTACGTTCAAACGCTTGAAGTTAGAACCGATGATAGTACCATCCTGATCCATCATACCGCCACTAACATAGTACTTAACCTTTTCTGTACCACCTTGTGCAGCAACCTGATGCTGGTGCTGGAAAGCTGTGCGGAATACAGCGTCCTGCCAGTTGGTTCCTCGACCCAAGATAGATGGGTCTGAGAAATCAGGACGTGCCTGATCCTGTGAAATCCATCCGTTGTTTACAAAATCATTATAATATTCTGAGAATTCACGAAGATTCAGAATGTCAATACGCTTTCCCTGGTATTGCCATGCAGCCATGCCGTCGTATGTAAATTTTGCTTCTCCAATCTTACCCCGTTTTGTTGTGATAAGTACAACACCATTTGCACCCTGGGCACCATAGATGGCTGTAGCAGAAGCATCCTTCAGAATTTCCATACTGACGATATCGGCTGGGTTGATAGTTGACATTGGTGATACGGTAGAAACAGAACCATTTCCTAAGGCATCTCCCAAACCTAATGAACTACCACTTGAACCGCCGCCCTGGAAGATGACACCATCAATGACATAAAGTGGTTCTGCACCGGCATTGATTGTTGACTGTCCGCGAACTCGGATTGAGGTAGAAGAACCTGGAGCACCTGAAGTCGCTACAGATGTAACACCGGCAACGCGACCTTGGAAACTCTGGTCTAAGTTTGTGATAATAGAACCTTTGATTTGGTCTTCTCCCATGGAAACAGAAGCTCCTGAGATGTCGCTCTTCTTCATGGTACCATAACCTACAACTACCACCTCGTCAAGACTGTTGTTGTCTTCTACCAAAGTGATGTCGTACTTGTTTTGGCCTCCTACTTTGAAAGTTTTGGTAACATAGCCTACGTAAGTTACCTCTACAGTCTGTCCGGCACCTACATTCAGTGTGTAGTTACCATCAAAGTCTGTCACTGCGGCATTTTTTGTGCCTTTCACTTTTACTGTTGCACCGATGATAGGACCCATTGCATCGGATACGTTACCAGTAATCTTCTTGGTCTGTTGCACAGCCTGATTCGTTGTGATCTGGGCTGCGAAAGTTTGCTGAGGGGAGATGCCGAGAAGACTCAAGGCAGCTACACTAGCAAGCAACTTTTCTCTACTTTTAAAGTTCATACAATTTTTGTTAGTTGGTTAAAACAGTTGGGCTCTTTCACTTATACGATCGATACGGGAAAGAATCCAAATCGGATTATTGCTCTCTGATTATTCCTTCGTCATCTTTTTCTGATGAGAAGAAAAGGCTAGAGGCTAGCTCTAGGTTGCATTTACTTTTTCCATTGTTGTGATTATATTTATATTGTTTTTATATTGTTTATTCTAAACCTGTAGCTGTTTTGTAAATCTGCTGCAAAGATAGCTATTTTTTGCAAAATAGCTTATACATATTTTGCTGATTACTAATACTTTTCTGCTTTAGTGAAAATAAAATGTAATTTTCGTCATATTTATTAAAGATTAAGTGTTAGCGTTACAATTTATTTACTTGATGGTTGATTTATATTGATTATTCTATTATTTGTCTCTTATATATAAGGTACGCGTACATTATTTATTATATGAATTGTCATAACCTTTTGTGCTTTGTTAATTGGTCTTTGGTTGTTTTCGGTCAATTCTTGAGTTGAAAAGAGTGTGTGTTTTGTTGTTTTCTTTGCTTTTTCTGACTTGATGTGCATCAATTCTTATTTCTTTTTTCAGATATTTCCGAATATTTTTCTGCCTTTGCAACAAAGTATGTTTATTCAGCAAAATAATACACGGATATATCGGAAATTATGCCTAACTTTGCAACCGTAAAACAGAATGTTTAACTAACAAGATTACCAACGACAATATGAATCATCGTATAGCAAATGTTTTTAGGTTAATAATTATAGGTGTTCTGATGAGTGTGCTGGGGATTTCAAGCCTCAGCGCACAAATCAGAGGAAACAACATCGTGGTAACGGTAACTCCTGACCATCAGGACTGGAATTACCGAGTAGGCGAGAAGGCTAACTTCACGGTGAATGTGAGAAAGAGCGGTACGCTACTCAACCAGGTGAAGGTTGATTATGAAGCCGGTCCGGCAATGTTTCCGGAGGTGAAGAAAAGTACCACTCTCAAGGACGGAACCATGAAATGGTGCGGCAGTCTGAACAGACCGGGCTTCTACCGCCTCAAGGTTATCGCTCATGTTGATGGCAAGGATTACGAGGGACTTTGCACGGCAGGTTTCTCTCCTGAGAAGATTCAGCCTTTCGCACAGGAACCTAAGGATTTCGATGCTTTCTGGAAGAAGGCACTGGATGAGGCAAGACAGAATGATCTTAATCCTACCAAGGTGCTTCTGCCTGAGCGTTGTACCAAGGATAAGAATGTATATGAAATCAGTTATAACAACAACCGATGGGGCTCTAAGATGTATGGCATCCTGAGTGTACCGGTAAAAGAAGGTAAGTATCCGGCTTTGCTCCGTGTACCTGGTGCGGGTGTACGCCCTTATGCCGGCGATACTTATACGGCTCCTGCTGAGTGCATCGTACTGGAAATCGGTATTCACGGTGTTCCTGTTACCATGCAGCAGAAGATTTATGATGATCTTGCCAACGGCGAACTGAATGGTTACTGGGATACCAATCTCGAGAATCCTTATCGCAATGCTTACAGACGGGTAGTAACCGGTGCAGTCCGTGGTGTGGATTATATCGCTTCGCTCCCTGAGTGGAACGGAAAGACTATCGGTGTAACGGGTTCATCACAGGGTGGATTCCTTTCCATCGCTGTGGCAGCTCTCGACAAGCGAATCACATTCCTGGCTCCTGTTCATGATGCCATGTGTGATTATGAAGCTGAAATTCACGGAGTTGCAGGCGGCTGGCCTCACTATTTCTATAAGGAAGACAAGGCGCAGGGGGCTGCATGGAAAAAGCAAAAACTTACAGATTTGGAAAAGGCAAGACTCGAAGGTGCACGCTATTATGATGGCGTCAACTTCGCCCGTCGTATCACCGTTCCTGGCTGGTACAGTTTCGGTTATAATGATGAGGTGGTTCCCCCAACATCGTCTTACGGCCTGTATAATTCGGTAAAAGCGCCTAAGACCTTGAGTCTGTACCAGATGACTGGTCATTACTGGTATCAGGAGCAGTGGGATGAATGGCAGGCTTGGATTATTCAGCAATTAAAGAAATAGATATATGATAGGAAAAAGAATTTTGATTGGTGCAGCTTGCCTCATGGCGATGCAAGGAGCTGTGGCACAGGTTGATGGCGTTACGGGCGCATCAGTCCAGACTGCCAATACTTCCAGCTGCAAGGGTAAAAAGCAATGTTGCAATACTCCTGCAGAGCAACTGAAGGTTAGACTGCAGAAATTACTGAACAAGGGAATCATGCTCGGACATCAGGATGATCCGATGTATGGTACTACTTGGAAATGGGATGAAGGAAAGAGCGATGTACTCCTCACTACAGGTGATTATCCTGCCGTGATGGGTTTCGATCTTGGAAAAATAGAGTTGGACAGCAAGGAAAATCTCGATGGTGTTTCTTTCGATCGTATGCGAAAAGAAATCATTGCCCAAAATGAGAGAGGAGGCATCGTTACTTTGAGTTGGCATCCTTGGAATCCGGTTACTGGCGAGAATGCCTGGGATCCGAAAGGTGATGCTGTAGCTGCTATTCTGGATGGAGGCGCCCAGCAACAGAAGTTCGACGGATGGCTCAAGAAGGTTTCCGATTTCATCCTTTCTTTGAAAACAAACGATGGTAAACTGGTTCCTGTCATCTTCCGTCCATGGCATGAAATGAATGGCGGATGGTTCTGGTGGGGAGCTAGCAGTTGCACACCTGTACAATATAACCAATTATACGTAAAAACCCTAAATATACTTACTAAAGCAGGGTGCAATAACATCGTTTGGGCTTGGTCACCAAATCTCAGCGATGAGAAAACGGTAGAAAAATTCCTGGAGCGATTCCCGGGAGAAAAGTATGTGGATATGCTGGGTGTTGACGTCTACGAGTTCGACAACAGCGATGCCAACTATCAGCAGAACCTTGCTGCTACGCTCGATGTGCTGATGGAGGCAGCCAAGAAGGTTGGCAAGATTCCTGCCCTCACCGAAACGGGTTGCAGGGGTATCTCCAGCAAGAAGGATTGGTTTACCCAAACCCTTTGGTCTGTACTTCAGAAGTATCAGTTGAGTTATGTACTCTTCTGGCGTAATGCCTGGGATAAACCTCAGGAGGAAGCCTATCTTCCTGGAGTAGGCGATGGTGCCATCGTCGAGGACTTCAAGGCATTCAAGAAGGAAAAGAAAGTTCTCTTTGCAAAAGAGGTTTTAAAGGTTAAATAAATGTTGAATGTTGAATGTTGAATTGGCATTAGTCCAATGTGCATTTTATACTCAACATTCAACATTCAACACTCAACATTAATATAAAATAAAATATGACTATATTTCAAGACAAAGTGAAAGCACTTCGCGCTCATCATGAGGAATTGTTGAGCCGTAAGAATGAACCCGTAGAGTGGGGAAATGGTATCTACGAAAAGTATAAGAACCCAATCCTCACCGCAGAACATACACCATTGGAGTGGCGTTACGACTTCGATGAGAAGAGCAATCCGTATCTCATGCAGCGCATCATGATGAATGCTACGCTCAATTCGGGTGCCATCAAGTGGAATGGTAAGTATCTCCTCGTTGTTCGTGTTGAGGGTGCTGACCGCAAGAGTTTCTTTGCCGTAGCAGAGAGTCCTAATGGTGTTGACAACTTCCGTTTCTGGGATGAGCCTATCACCATGCCGGAGGATGTTGTTCCTGCTACCAACATCTATGATATGCGACTCACAGCTCATGAGGATGGCTATATCTATGGCGTGTTCTGTGCTGAGCGTCATGATGATGATCAGCCTGGAGACCTCAGTGCTGCTACTGCTACTGCAGCCATCGCCCGTACCAAGGACCTGGTAAACTGGGAGCGCCTTCCTGACTTGAAGACCAAGAGCCAGCAGCGCAATGTGGTTCTCCATCCGGAATTCGTTGATGGCAAGTATGCTTTCTATACCCGTCCACAGGATGGTTTCATCGATACAGGTTCTGGTGGTGGTATCGGTTGGGCTCTTGTTGATGATATCACTCATGCCGAAATCAAGGAAGAGAAGATCATCAATGCCCGTCACTATCATACCATCCAGGAGGTGAAGAACGGTGAGGGTCCTCATCCTATCAAGACTGATAAGGGCTGGTTGCATCTGGCTCACGGGGTTCGTGGCTGTGCCAGCGGTCTCCGCTATGTGCTCTATATGTACATGACTTCTCTTGAGGATCCTACAAAGGTGATTGCAGAACCAGGTGGATATCTCCTCGTACCGGAAGGTCCTGAGTATATCGGTGATGTAATGAACGTAGTCTTTGCCAATGGTTGGATTGCAGATGAGGATGGCAAGGTATTCATCTACTATGCTTCTTCTGATACCCGCATGCATGTGGCAACTTCTACCATCGACCGATTGGTAGACTACTGCATGAACACACCAAAGGATGATTATCGTACTCAGTTCTCTGTAGAGAAGATCAAGGCTTTGGTGGCAAAAAATAAACAGACTTTAAGTAAATAAGTTTCAGGTATTAAGATTGTAGGGATTCGTACTCCTCATCCGTATTATTGAATATGGATAAGGGGCGAATCCCTTTTTTAGTAACATTCAACATTCAACACTCAACATTCAACATTAAAAATAAAAACAATGGCTCGTTTAAAAGAAAAAATAGCTTATGCATTGGGTGATGCCGCTGCGGGTGGTATTGTATGGAAGGTGATGTCTATCGCTTTTCCTCTGTTTTTTACAAATGTCTTCGGACTCTCGTTTGCGGATGCGGCAGTACTGATGCTCGTAGCCCGCATGTTCGATGTGGTTACCGACCCGCTGATGGGAACTCTTGCCGACCGTACCCAGAGCCGTTTCGGTACCTACCGTCCTTGGCTCATCTATGGTGCCATTCCTTTCGGATTGATATTCGCCCTCTTGCTCTATACTCCAGGCTTCGGTCCTGTGGGCAAGCGAATCTATGCTTACGCCCTCTATCTGCTGATGATGGCGGTATATACCATGGTGAATGTGCCTTACGGCTCATTGCTCGGTGTGATGACCGAGGATGATGATGAGAAGAACCAGTTCTCTTCTTTCCGTATGGTGGGTGCTTATGCCATGGGATTCGTCACCCTGCTCTCTTTCCCTTATCTCCAGAAAATGGTAGGTGGAACAGCCGCACATCAGTATGCTGTCATTGGTGCCGTGCTCGGTATTATTGCAGCTGTGATGACATTGGCTTGCGGACTCCTTACCAAGGAACGTCTGAAGCCGAAGCGCGCTGAGAAGTTCTCTTTCCAGCAGTTTGCCGACCTCGTTCACAACAAGGCTTGGCTCTATATGACAGCCATCGCCGTGTGTACCAACTTCTTCAACGGATTCCGCTATGCCGTAGCTGGCTATATGTTCGATTACTGTCTGCATGGCAATGTAACCATCGAGGGATTGATTATCAACTATACCGTTTTCATGGCGTTTGGTGAAGTAACCTGTATGATTTTCGGTGGTGTATCTCCTTGGTTCACCCGTCTGGTAGGCAGCAAGCGCATGGCATTCTTCTGGTCTGCAACTCTCTGTCTGGTACTCTCGGTTGTCTTCTTCTTCATCCCGATGAATCCGTCGTATATCTGGGTAATGATAGCCATCGTTATCCTTACCTCTATGGGTATCGGTATCTATTCGCCATTGATGTGGTCTATGTATGCCGATGTAGCCGACTACCATACCGAGCATTTCGGAACATCAGCTACAGGTCTTATCTTCTCTTCCGGTACGATGAGCCAGAAGTTTGGTACCGCCATTTCCGGTTCTCTCATCGCCCTCTTCCTGGGCTGGGCAGGTGCCAACATGATAACAGATAAGATGGGTAATACGATGATCGACCCAGCCAGTGTCACCGACTCTGTGCTTACGATGGTATGGTCATTGTTCTCACTCTTCCCAGCCGTCATCGCCTTCCTGCTGATGGTGCTTGCCTGGAAGTTCCCTATCCGCAAATAATTGTTTTAACATAACTAATAATCACTATTAAAAAAGGAAAAATGGAAAATCTTAAAGAAACGATGCGGGATGTTTTGGAGAACAACATCCTCAGCTATTGGCTAACGAAAGTGAAAGATGAAGAAAACGGTGGCTTTTACGGACGTGTAGACGGTAACGACCAGGTACATCCTGTAGCCGAGAAGGGAGCAGTGATGAATGCCCGTATCCTCTGGGCGTTTTCTGCAGCCTATCGTGTCTTGAAGAAGCCGGAGTATCTTGAGGCTGCCACCCGTGCCAAGGATTATGTGCGCGATTATTTCCTCGACAGGGAATATGGCGGCATCATGTGCGCGATTATTTCCTCGACAGGGAATATGGCGGCATCTACTGGAGTGTTGACTATCAGGGTAATCCGCTCGATACCAAGAAGCAGACTTACGCCATCGGCTTTGCCATCTATGGTTTCTCGGAGTATGCCCGTGCAACAGGTGACAAGGAGGCGTTGGATATCGCCATCTCCCTGTATCATGACATAGAGAAGCATGCCTTTGATGCCAAGAACAACGGATATATCGAGGCATTGACCCGTGAGTGGAATCCGATTGCAGACATGCGTCTCTCTGATAAGGATGAGAATGGTTCCCGCACGATGAATACCCATCTGCATATCATCGAGCCATATACCAATCTTTATCGTGTATGGAAGACTCCGGAACTGGAGAAGAGCATCCGCAATCTGCTCGATATCTTCACCGATAAGCTTCTGAACAAGGAGACTTATCATCTCGACCTCTTCTTCAATGACGAGTGGGAGGGCAAGCGCAACATCGAGAGTTATGGTCATGATATTGAGGCGTCCTGGCTGCTCCACGAAACCGCGCTGGTTTTAGACGATAAGATATTGCTGCATAAGATAGAGCGCATCATCCGTCGTATAGCCGATGCAGCAGATGAAGGCTTGCGTCCGGATGGCAGTATGGTTTATGAGCATTGGAAAGATGGAGATAAGTATGATCTCCAGCGCCAGTGGTGGGTGCAGTGCGAGAACATCATCGGACATATCGACCTCTATCAGTATTTCCGTACCGAAGAGAATCTTCTGGTTGCCATCTCCTGCTGGAACTATGTAGCCAAGCATCTGCTGGATGCCAAGAACGGTGAGTGGCACTGGGCTATCCTGGAAGATGGTACGGTGAACAAGGAGGATGATAAGGCGGGTTTCTGGAAATGTCCTTACCACAACTCCCGTATGTGTCTCGAACTCATCGAACGTGACTATTAACATACAGATTCCCTGCAAGGCAGGAATAGAATACAAAAATCCAAGCAAATCATATATTTGCTTGGATTTTTTTGTTTATCCCGATTTTTTATTGTACTTTTGCAGCCAATGCGGCGCCAGCCCCATTATTCATTATTAAATTGTAAATTATTCGTATTAATAAATGTATATAGCAATAGCAGGAAATATCGGTAGTGGCAAGACAACCCTCAAAAATTCAACATTCAACATTCAACATTAAACATTAAAAATAAATGTATATAGCAATAGCAGGAAATATCGGTAGTGGCAAGACAACACTCACCAAGATGCTGTCTAAACATTATGGATGGAAACAGTACTTGGAGCCCGTGGCTGAAAACCCCTATATCGATGACTATTACAAGGATATCTCGCGATGGGCTCTCAATATGGAGGTGTTCTATCTGAAGCAGCGATTCAAGAATCTGCTGGAAATCCAACACAGTAAAGAGACGGTCATCCAGGACCGCACCATCTTTGAGGGCGTTTATGTCTTTGCGGCCAACAACCGGAAGATGGGCAACATGGACCAGCGCGACTACGAGACTTATATGGAGCTTTTCGAGTCGATGATGGAAGTGGTGGAGATGCCTGAACTGATGATATATCTCCGTTCTTCAGTTCCTCACCTCGTGAAGAATATCCAGAAGCGCGGTCGTGATTATGAGCAGAAGATGCCTTTGGATTATCTGGAAGGTATCAACAATCTTTACGAAGATTTCATCATGAACAAGTATAAGGGCAAGGTGCTTATCGTAGAAGTTGATAATCTCGATTTCGAGCACAATCCCAAGCAGTTTGGTGAAATCGTAGATAAGATAGATGCCAAGCTCTTCGGGCTGTTCTCTTAAAGGTAAAAAAGTAAAAAGGTAAAAAAAATGCATATAGCAATAGCAGGAAATATAGGTAGCGGCAAGACAACATTAACCAAGATGCTTGCCAAGAGATATGGCTGGAAAGCTAATTTCGAGCCGGTAGATAATAATCCATATCTGGCTGATTATTACAAGGATATGGAACGTTGGTCGTTTAATCTTCAGATTTACTTCCTGAACAAGCGATTCCATGATGTTGTGGAGATTTCCCGTTCAGAGCAGACCATCGTACAGGATAGAACCATCTTCGAGGATGCGCGTATCTTTGCGCCTAATCTTCATGATATCGGTATGATGAGCGACAGGGATTTCAAGAACTATACCGATCTCTTTGATCTGATGATCAGTCTGGTGAAACTCCCTGACCTGATGATATATATCAAGAGCAGCATTCCTACGCTCGTGAAGCATATCGAGAAGCGTGGCCGCGATTTCGAGAAGAGCATCCGCATCGATTATCTCCAGGGCTTGAACAAGCGTTATGAGGATTGGATCAAGGATTATAAAGGTCGCCTCATCATCATCGATGGTGATAATCTGGAGTTCGGAGAGAATCCGGAAGACTTCCGAAAGGTTACTGACCTGATAGATGCTGAGCTCTTCGGCCTGTTTGCTGAAAAGGAGGTTTAAAGGTAAAAAAGTAAAAAGGGCAACCCCGCTAGGCGTTAAAGGAGGAACGCCTGGTGGGGTTGCGTTTTATGGTTGTATAATTAAAGGGTTTATGGTTGTACAACTATAGGGTTTATGGTTGTACGACTATAAGGGTTGTAGTTGTACGATTAAAAGGTGTTGTCACTAGGCTCAGCAGCTCTGCTGAGCCTAGTGGCAACCTTTGAGAAGCAGTCTCCTTCAACTCGAGAAGCAGTCTCCTAAAACTAAAAGAGACATCTCTTTGAACCCAAAGAAACGTCTCCTTTCGCTTATTCAATCATATCCTTAGAACCTGGTTCGTGGCTGCAAAGATACATATTTTCCCTGTTATAATCTCTTAAACCTTGGAAAATATTCAATAGCTGCATTCTTTTTAACTTATTTTGGGGCAAAAAAATCCTACTATTCTGTTCCTTTTTGCTACAAAATACGCTCGTTTTCTCTGTTTCCGAACCTTCGTTAATACTGTCTGTTAACTGATTAAATCAGGCAGTTTTTTGTATTTTTTCACTTTGAACGCAAATTAAACCATAAAAAAAAGTGCTCTTTCAGAAAAAAGTGTTACCTTTGCAACCGCTTAGAAGCATTTATATAAAATAACGTTATAACAAATTTATGAACTTTACACTATTTATCACCGTTTTGCTGACGGCTGTAACCTTGGTGGTGGCTGCTTATGTCATCGCGAAGTTGATCGGTCCTCGTTCATACAATCCGGTAAAGGGTGAACCTTTTGAGTGCGGTATTCCGACTCGTGGCAGCTCATGGTTGCCATCACACATCGGCTACTACCTCTTCGCCATCCTTTTCCTGATGTTTGACATCGAGACAGTATTGCTTTATCCATGGGCAGTCGTAGTTAAGCAGTTTGGACCTATGGCTCTCGTGAGCATCGGGTTCTTCCTGTTGGTATTGGTATTTGGCCTTGCTTACGCTTGGCGGAAAGGAGCATTGGAATGGAAGTAAACAAAAGAGCCTCTATCAAGAGTATTCCTTACGACGAGTTTAAGGACAATGACACCCTCGAAAAGATTGCACAGGAGCTCAATGAGGGTGGTGCGAATGTGGTAGTCGGTTCCCTTGATGCTGCCATCAACTGGGGACGCAGTAACTCACTCTGGTCTTTGACCTTCGGTACCTCTTGCTGTGGTATCGAGTTTATGGCTGTAGGTTGTGCGCGTTACGACTTCTCACGTTTCGGTTTCGAGGTAACCCGTAACTCTCCACGTCAGGCTGACTTGATCATGTGTGCCGGTACTATTACCAATAAGATGGCACCTGTTTTCAAACGTTTGTACGATGAAATGGCTGAGCCTAAGTATGTGGTAGCTGTGGGTGGATGCGCCATCTCTGGTGGTCCGTTCAAGAAGAGCTACAACGTAGTTCGTGGTATCAGCGAGTTGGTTCCTGTGGATGTTTACATCCCTGGTTGTCCTCCACGCCCTGAGGCTATCCTTTATGGTATGATGCAGTTGCAGCGTAAGGTAAAGGTTGAGAAATTCTTCGGTGGTGCTAACCACAAGATGTCTCAGGATGAGAAGGAACTCTCTATGGGCAAGGGCGGTCTTCGCGGCTTGAGTAACGAGAACCTCTCTGACAGCGAGAAGCTCGGACACAAGGAGCCTATCATCGTAACTGAAGTACCTGAGGATTTCGACCCTCAGAAAGGTCTAACTGATTAATATAATAAGGTATAAGAACATGAAACTGAATAATATTGAATTGAGTTTTGATAATTTCGCTTCTGAAATGGCGAAGTTGAAGAACGAGAAGCATTTCGACTACCTTGTTACCATCATCGGTGAAGACTTCGGTGAGGAAGGTCTCGGATGTATCTATATTCTCGAGAATACTCAGACCAACGAGCGCTGCTCAGTAAAGACCATCGCCAAGAAGGTGGATGGCAGTGATGTAATTCCTACAGTAATTAACCTTTGGAAGGTAGCTGACCTTCTGGAGCGTGAAGTCTTCGATTTCGTCGGCATCAAGTTCCTGGGTCACCCAGACATGCGTCGTCTCTTCCTCCGTACCGATTTCCAGGGCTATCCATTGCGCAAGGACTTCGATATGAGTCCTGAGGCAAACAAGTTCCCTTGTACTGATGAGCCAGAGGATGACTTCACCATGGAGTATACCTTGAGCGAAGATGGCCATCTCGTTGCTACAGAGAAGCGTCGCTTTGATGAGAACGACTATGTTGTCAACATTGGTCCTAACCACCCATCTACCCACGGTGTGCTCCGATTGCAGACCGTTATCGATGGTGAGACCGTGAAGCGCATCTATCCACACCTCGGTTATATCCACCGTGGTATCGAGAAGATGTGGGAGAACATGACCTATCCACAGACATTGGCATTGACCGACCGTCTGAACTATCTTTCTGCGATGATGCACCGCCACGCTCTGGTAGGCGTTATCGAAGAGGCGATGGGTATCGAACTTTCTGACCGCATCCGCTACATCCGTACCATCATGGATGAGTTGCAGCGTATCGACTCACACTTGTTGTACCTCGGCTGTACCGCACAGGACTTGGGTGCCTTGACTGCATTCCTTTACTGTATGCGTGACCGTGAGCACGTATTGAACGTGATGGAGGAGACAACCGGTGGTCGTCTGATCCAGAACTACTACCGTATCGGTGGTCTGCAGGCAGATATCGACCCTAACTTCGTTCAGAACGTGAAGACCCTCTGCAAGTATCTCCGTCCGATGATTCAGGAGTACCTCGACGTATTCGGTGACAACGTGATTACTCACAATCGTCTCGAAGGCGTAGGCCCTATGAACCTTGAGGATTGTATCAACTATGCCGTAACCGGTCCTGCTGGTCGTGCATCAGGTTGGAAGAACGATACCCGCAAGCGTCATCCATACGATATGTACGACAAGGTAGAGTGGAAGGAAATCACCCTTACCGGTTGCGATTCAATGGATCGTTACTATGTACATATCCAGGAGTTGTATCAGAGCTTGGACATCATCGAGCAGTTGATTGACAACATTCCAGAGGGTGAGTACTACATCAAGCAGAAGCCAATTATCAAGGTTCCGGAGGGACAGTGGTACTTCTCTGTTGAGGGTGCCAGCGGCGAGTTTGGTGTATATCTCGACTCAAAGGGTGACAAGAGTCCATACCGTATGAAGATGCGTCCGATGGGTCTTTCACTCACAGGAGCCTTGGATCCAATGCTCCGTGGTCAGAAGATCGCCGACCTCATCACTACAGGTGCAGCAATCGATTTCGTAATCCCTGATATTGATAGATAATTATGTTTGATTTTAGTATAGTAACAACATTCATCGACAATCTGCTTCGCCAGACCTTGGGTCTGGGCGACTTCCTGTCGATTCTGATTGAGTGCGTGCTCGTGGGTATCTGTATTTTGACAGCATACGCCCTCATCGCTATCGTACTTATCTTCATGGAGCGTAAGGTGTGTGCCTACTTCCAGTGCCGTCTCGGCCCTATGCGTGTAGGTCCTTGGGGTATCTTCCAGGTATTCGCCGACGTGCTCAAGATGTTGATCAAGGAGATCTTCGCTGTAGATAGAGCCGATAAGCTGCTCTACTACATGGCACCATTCCTCGTGATCATTGCCTCTGTAGGTACTTTCTCATTCCTTCCATGGAACAAGGGAGCTCATATTCTTGACTTCAACGTAGGTGTATTCCTCATCACAGCCGTAAGTTCTATCGGTGTGCTGGGTGTGTTCCTCGCTGGTTGGGCATCTAACAACAAATACTCTGTGGTATCTGCCATGCGTGGTGCCGTACAGATGATTTCTTACGAGATGTCTCTCGGTCTCTGTCTGATTTCTGCAGTTGTTCTTACCGGTACCATGCAGGTAAGCGGTATTGTAGAGGCTCAGACTGGCGCTTGGAACTGGTTGATTATCAAGGGTCATGTGCCAGCTATTCTGGCTTTCCTCGTATTCCTCGTAGCAGGTAATGCTGAGGCTAACCGTGGTCCTTTCGACTTGGCTGAGGCTGAGAGTGAGTTGACCGCAGGTTACCACACAGAGTATTCAGGCTGTCTCTTATACACATCTGACGCTGATGGGCTTCGGTTTCTACTACCTGGCAGAGTACCTCAACCTCTTCGTGATTTCTGGTATCGCTTCTACCGTATTCCTCGGTGGTTGGGCACCATTGAACATCGGTATCGAGGGCTTCGACAATCTGATGAACCTCATCCCAGGTTTCATCTGGTTCTTCGGTAAGACCTTTGCCGTGGTATGGCTCCTGATGTGGGTACGTTGGACATTCCCACGTCTGCGTATCGACCAGATTCTGAAGTTGGAGTGGAAGTATCTGATGCCATTGTCACTGGTCATCCTGATCTTGATGACAGTATGCGTAGCATTCGGATTCCACGGATAATCTTTAATACACATTATTATAATAATAAGAAAGTATGTCTAACAATTCATATTTCGGCGGTATTGCAGCGGGTTTGAAGACCCTCGCTATCGGTATGAAGACTACCATGAAGGAGTACTTCACACCAAAGAGCACAGAGCAGTATCCTGAGAACCGCAAGACTACACTCCACGTATCTCCACGTTTCCGTGGTCGCCTGGTCTTCGTTCGTGATGAGAACGAGGCTTACAAGTGTGTGGGTTGTACATTGTGTGAGAAGTCATGCCCTAACGATACCATCAAGATCGTAACCGAGATGGTGGAGGATCCAGAGACAGGCAAGAAGAAGCGCAAGCTGGTAGATTACCAGTACGACTTGGGCGACTGCATGTTCTGCGAGCTCTGTGTGAACGCATGTAACTTCGGTGCAATCAAGTTTGTCAACGATTTCGAGAATGCAGTCTTCGACCGCAACAAGTTGGTGATGCACCTTGACAAGGAGGTTTATAAGGGCGGTAGCCTTCCAAACCTCATCGAGGGTGGTGCCCCATTGGAAATCGGTAAGTTTAACACTAAATCGGTAAGTTTAACACTAAGACTAAGTAAGGAGGACTTTAGACAATGATAACAGCAAATTTATTTATGTTCGTCATCTTGGCAGTAGTCATCCTTGGCTCAGCCATCATGTGCGTGTTCACCAAGCGCATCATGCGTGCGGCAACCTTCCTGTTGTTCGTACTCTTCGGTGTAGCAGGCATGTTCTTCCTGCTCGACTATACTTATCTGGGTGCTGCTCAGATTTCTGTATATGCCGGTGGTATCACCATGCTTTATGTCTTCGCTATCCAGTTGGTATCAAAGCGTACTCTCCAGGGTCTTTTGGAGCATGTCAAGGGTAGCAAGATTGTAGGTCGCGCACTCGTCTGCCTCGTTGGTTTCGTAACCTTGGCAGTCGTCGTGTTGAAGAATCACTTTATTGATATGGCTGCAACCGTAGCCGACACCGAGGTGCCAATGGACCAGGTAGGTTCTGCACTGGTAGGTGCTGACAAGTATGGCTATGTATTGCCATTCGAGTTTATCTCTGTATTCCTGTTGGCATGTATCATCGGTGGTATCTTAATCGCAAGAAAGGAGGATAAGAAATGATTCCAGTACAATATTTCTTCGTGCTCTCAGCACTCTTGTTCTTCATCGGAGTCTATGGCTTCTGTACACGCCGTAACCTCGTTGCCATGCTCATCTCCATCGAGCTTGTATTGAATGCAGCCGACCTGAACTTCGCTGTGTTCAACCGCATCCTCTTCCCAGGACAGTTGGAAGGTTTCTTCTTCACATTGTTCTCTATCGGAGTAGCAGCAGCCGAGACAGCCGTAGCGCTCGCTATTATTATCAACGTTTACCGCAACTATCACAGTGACCAGGTGAACAGTATTGAAAACATGAAATTCTAAAAGACAATGGAATACAATTATGCATTTTTGATACTTCTTCTGCCATTCCTGAGCTTCCTGGTTCTGGGACTTGTGGGTATGAAGATGAAAAGACCGGTAGCAGCACTCATCGGTACCGTATTGATGGGCTGTGTATTCGCGATGTCTGTCTATACAGCATACGAGTACTTCTTTGCAGTGGGTCGTGATGCCTCAACAGGTATGTACCCAACTGTTACCGTATTTAATTTCACATGGTTGAAGTTTACTGAGTTGCTCACCTTCAACATCGGTTTCCGTCTGAGCCCAATCTCCGTATTGATGCTCATCGTGATTACCACCGTCAGCTTCATGGTTCACATCTACAGCTTCGGCTATATGGCAGAGCGCGATGAGAACTACAAGGTTGAGGAATACGAGAAGGGTATGCAGCGTTTCTACGCTTACCTGAGCCTCTTCACCATGTCAATGTTGGGCCTGGTAGTAGCTACCAACATCTTCCAGATGTATCTGTTCTGGGAGTTGGTGGGTGTTTGCTCATACCTGCTCATCGGTTTCTACTATCCAAAGCATGCTGCAGTACATGCCAGCAAGAAGGCGTTCATCGTAACCCGTTTCGCTGACCTCTTCTTCCTCATCGGTATCCTGTTCTACAGCTTCTATGTAGGAACCTTCAACTATGACTTGAATGCTCAGCCAGAGCTCAACTCTGCTTTGGCAGGTGCAGCTTGGGTAATGCCAACAGCTTTGTTCCTCATGTTCATCGGTGGTGCCGGTAAGAGTGCGATGTTCCCATTGCACATCTGGTTGCCAGATGCGATGGAGGGTCCAACACCTGTTTCTGCGTTGATCCACGCCGCTACCATGGTTGTAGCAGGTGTTTATCAGGTAGCCAGCCTCTTCCCAATCTGGGTACAGTATGCTCCTGAGGCTTTGCACTATGTAGCTTACATTGCAGCCTTCACCGCATTCTATGCAGCAGCTGTAGCTTGCTGCCAGCGTGATATCAAGCGTGGTCTGGCTTTCTCTACTATCTCTCAGATTGCCTACATGCTCGTAGCTCTCGGCGTTTGCTTCGCTGTAGATAACCACCATGGTGGTTTGGGTTACATGGCTGGTATCTTCCACCTGTTTACCCACGCTATGTTCAAGGCGTTGCTCTTCCTCTGCTCTGGTGCCATCATCGTCATCATCGGCAGCAACTTCAAGGATTACATGGGCGGTCTGCACAAGTATATGCCTATTACCAACATCTGCTTCCTCATCGGTTGCTTGGCGATTGCAGGTATTCCTCCATTCGCAGGTTTCTGGTCAAAGGATGAGATTATCTCAGCTTGCTTCCAGTTCTCTCCATTTATGGGCTGGTTCATGACAGTGGTTGCCGGTATGACTGCATTCTACATGTTCCGTCTCTACTATGTAATCTTCTGGGGACAGAGCTACTATGAGCTTGATCCTGAGAACCGTCGCAAGCCACAGGAGGTTCCTTTCGTGATGTGGGGTCCATTGGTATTCCTCGCCATCATCTCTTGCCTCTGTGGTTTGATTCCATTCGGTCACTTCGTTTCTGCTACAGGTCAGAGCTACGATATCCATATCGACATGAGTGTGGCAACAACCTCTGTTATCGTTGCTATCATCGGTATCGGTCTGGCTACTTACATGTATGCTCCTAAGAAGACTCCATTGGCAGACGCTTTGGCTAAGAAGATGCCTAAGTTGCACAAGGCAGCGTTGAACCGTTTCTATATCGACGATGCTTGGCAGTTCTTCACCCACAAGATTGTCTTCGGTTGCTTCTCAAAGCCAATCGCATGGTTCGACCGTCGCGTTATCGATGGTACCTTCAACTTCATGGCTTGGGGTACACAGGAGGCAGGTGAAACTATCCGCCCATGGCAGAGTGGTGATGTTCGCAGCTATGCTATCTGGTTCCTCACCGGTACCGTAGCATTGACATTGTGCCTGCTCGCACTTCTTTAATGAAAGTCTCACAATTAAGTAAATAGAAAAGAAATGAATTTAAGTATATTCGTCATAGTACCACTCCTGATGTTGCTCGGCCTCTGGTTGGCACGCAACGACAAGCAGGTTCGTGGTGTGATGGTAGCAGGTGCCAGCGTATTGCTCGGTCTCTCCATCTATTTGGTGTTTGCATTTCTCGAAGCTCGTGAGACAATGCCAGCCGACCAAGCTCCGATGCTCTTCACCTACTGTGTGCCTTGGTTTGAACCATTGCACATCAACTATTCACTCGGTGTGGATGGTATTTCAGTGGTGATGATTCTCCTGACTTCTATCATCGTGTTCACCGGTACATTTGCTTCCTGGCAGATGGAACCAATGAAGAAGGAATACTTCCTCTGGTTCACGCTCCTGAGCATCGGTGTATATGGCTTCTTCATCTCTATCGACATGTTTACCATGTTCATGTTCTATGAGGTTGCGCTGATTCCTATGTACCTCCTCATCGGTGTATGGGGTAGTGGTGCAAAGGAGTATTCAGCCATGAAGTTGACTTTGATGTTGATGGGTGGTTCAGCCCTTTTGGTTATCGGTATCCTGGGAATCTACTTCTACAGTGGTGCTCAGACCTTCGAAATCCTCGATATCGCTCACCATACTAATGGTGCTCATGCGATTCCAGAGAGCGTGCAGAACGTGTTCTTCCCATTGCTCTTCATCGGTTTCGGTATCCTCGGTGCGCTGTTCCCATTCCACACATGGTCTCCTGATGGTCACGCCAGTGCGCCAACAGCCGTATCTATGTTGCACGCCGGTGTATTGATGAAGCTTGGTGGTTACGGTTGCTTCCGTATCGCCATGTTCCTCTTGCCAGCTGCTACTCACGGATTCTGGATCAAGGTGTTCCTCGTACTGACTACTATCTCTATCGTATATGGTGCTTTGTCAGCATGTGTACAGACCGACTTGAAGTACATCAACGCTTACTCATCAGTATCTCACTGTGGTATGGTGCTCTTCGCTCTCTGTATGATGACCGAGACAGCTGCTACTGGTGCAATCCTCCAGATGTTGTCTCACGGTTTGATGACCGCCCTCTTCTTCGCCGTTATCGGTATGATTTATCATCAGGCTGGTACACGTGACGTACGTTACCTGGGTGGTTTGATGAAGATTATTCCATTCCTCTCTGTAGGTTATGCAGTAGCTGGTTTGGCTAACCTCGGTTTGCCAGGTTTCTCAGGTTTCGTAGCCGAGATGACCATCTTCGTGGGTTCTTTCCAAAATGCAGATACATTCCATCGCGTATGTACCATCATCGCATGTACCTCAATCGTTGTAACAGCGGTTTACATCTTGCGTTGTGTAGGTAAGATCCTTTATCAGAAGGTTCCTAATCCAAAGTTGGAGAAGCTTCACGATGCTACCTGGGACGAGCGTATCGCTGTAGCAGGTCTTATCGCCTGCGTTGCAGGTCTCGGTATGTTCCCACTCTGGGCAGAGGAGATTATCATGGACGCTGTCGGTCCTATCTTTAGTGTAATCATGTAATAAATATCAGAAGAAATGAATTACAGTCAATTTTTAAATATGATTCCAGAAGCTACCCTGATGGTAGTTCTGTTGATCACTTTCATTGCTGACTTCTGCAGTTCCAAGAGCGCAGACCGTAAGTGGTTCAATCCTCTGGTATGTCTCTTGATGGTGGCTCACATTGCCATCAATATCTTCCCAACAGAAGCCACAGAGGCATTTGGTGGCATGTACACAACAGGTCCTGCTGCCGGTGTTTTGAAGACTATCCTGGCACTGGGTACCCTCATCGTAATGGTACAGGCTAAGGAGTGGTTGAGCCGCAAGGACACAGCCTTCAAGGAGGGTGAGTTCTATATGCTGATTATCTCTACCTTGCTCGGTATGAACATGATGGTTAGTGCCAACCACTTCCTCCTGTTCTTCCTCGGTCTCGAAATGGCATCTGTGCCAATGGCTTGCTTGGTAGCATTCGATAAGTACCGTCACAATTCTGCTGAGGCAGGAGCTAAGTTCATCCTTACTGCTACTTTCTCAAGTGGCGTGATGATCTACGGTATCTCTCTGCTCTATGCTGCTTGTGGTACTTTGTACTTCGATGATATCGCAAAGGTTATCTCTGCATCACCATTGACCATCGCCGGTATGGTATTCTTCTTCAGTGGTCTCGGTTTCAAGATTTCCTTGGTTCCTTTCCACTTCTGGACAGCCGATTCATACCAGGGTGCACCAACTACTGTTACAGGTTATCTGTCAGTAGTATCTAAGGGTGCTGCAGCGTTTACTCTCTGCGCTATCCTCATGAAGGTGTTCCAGCCAATGGTAGAGTACTGGACCGTGTTGCTTTACATCGTGATTGTACTTTCTATCACTATCGCCAACCTGTTTGCCATCCGTCAGAGCGACCTGAAGCGTTTCATGGCATTCTCTTCTATCTCTCAGGCAGGTTACATCATGTTGGCTGTGGTAGGTAACTCAGCGATGAGCGTGAGCGCCCTGACTTATTATGTATTGATTTACGTAGTAGCCAACCTGAGCGTCTTCACCATCATCTCATCTATTGAGGAGCACAACAACGGTACAGTTCAGATGGACAGCTACAATGGTTTGTACAAGACTAACCCACGCCTGGCATTCCTGATGACCTTGGCATTGTTCTCATTGGGTGGTATTCCTCCATTCGCCGGTATGTTCTCGAAGTTCTTCGTGTTCATGGCAGCAGTTGGTACACACGACATCCACACCACATTGGGAGCCTGGGCATACGGCGTAGTATTCATCGCGTTGGTAAACACAGTTATCAGCTTGTACTACTATCTGCTCATCGTGAAGGCTATGTTTATCAAGCACAGCGATAATCCGCTTCCTACTTTCCAGAGCGCATGCTCAACCAAGTTGGCGCTTGCAATCTGCACCGTAGGTATCGTAGCATTCGGTATTTGCTCATTCGTCTTCGACTGGATTTCAGTTGCAGTGAATGCGTAAATCATCAATAATTTATAAAAATCCCAGCAATCGGTAAAAGATTGCTGGGATTTTTTTTGGTATTGTCTGAATTTTGCAGTAATTTTGCACCCCGAAAGAGGCATGGTGCCTCAAGTAATCAATAATAAATATTAATTAATCAATCAATATAAAAAGGATGGATAAGTTACCAATGAATGATGTTCCGATGCTCGTAAGCGCCATCAACTTCCTGCTTCGTGACCACGAGTTTGAAACACTCGATGAGATTTGTAATCACTTCAATGTGAACCGTGCGGCATTAGAAGCCCAAATGGCTACCCAAGGATTTGAGTGGTCAGAGCA
>OEMZ01000202.1_pt1 | contig 20218 bp, 16 predicted proteins | sample 1503731 | NCBI WGS metagenome assembly OEMZ01 (sample SAMEA3182062, study PRJEB22505) | gut metagenome | biome: human; feature: gut; material: Stool; isolation source: human stools | place: Canada | collected 2013-01-14
ATTTTTGTCTAAATTCTCTTTGCATGCTTTCTTCTAATTGTTCTGCTAATTCGCTTTCTTCTCTTGCAAATATTTTATCTTCTTGGAAAATGTTTCTATATACAATTAATTTATCTTTAATACCTTCTGCTGTTCCTGTATATTTTACCCCTGTTTCTAATACTTCATAAATATTCTTTTGTATTAAATCTTTTCCTTTAAAATGTTTGCATAAATCACCTTTTTTAAACATGTTTTTCTCGAATAATCAATTATAAATATCTAATTGATTATTCCTCCTTTCTTTTAAATATATTATTTTGGGGCAAACAAGTTTGTTTTTTATATAAAGGACAAAAGTGACGCGTCCCCAAATGTCTTTTAGTAATCTAATCTCATTGCTTTTTTTACTTTTTTCATTGTCTCTTTGGCTGTTTTTTGAGCTTTGGCTGTTCCTTCCATTAATATTTTATCTACTATTTCTGGGTGTTCTTCATAATATGCTCTTTTTTCTCTCATTGGCTTTAGAAATTCGTTAATATTTTTTGCTAATTGCTTTTTGCACGCTACACATCCTCTTTCTCCTGCTCTACATTCTTTACAAACTGTAGAATATTCTTCTAAATTTGTAAACAAGTTATGATAATATGCAACCATACATATATCTGGATTTCCCAAGTCATCTTTTTTTATTCTATTAGGGTCTGTTACCGCGCTCATAACTTTTTTATTAACTTCTTCCTCACTGTCAGATAAATATATTGCATTTCCTAAGGATTTACCCATTTTTTCATTTCCATCTAGCCCTTTTATTCTTTTTCCTTTAGATAGCACTGCCTCTGGCTCTTTTAATGTCTCTCCATAAATACTATTAAATTTTCTTACAATTTCTCTACATTGTTCAATTAAAGGAAGTTGATCCTCTCCTACTGGTACTAGTTCGCCATCAAAACATGTTATATCTGCTGCTTGACTTACAGGATACCCCAAGAACCCATATGTTACACTTTCGCCAAATAGTTCTTTTTTCTGAGCTATTTCCGTCTTTACTGTAGGGTTTCTTTGCAGTCTTGCTATTGTAACTAGGTTTGAATAAAAGACTGTAAGTTCTGCTGTTTCTGGTATCATAGATTGAATATATATTGTGGTTTTCTCAGGGTCTATCCCTATAGATAAATAATCTAATGCTACTTGTCTTACATTTGCTCTGACTTTGTCTGGATTGTTAAAGTTATCTGTTAATGCCTGAACATCTGCTATTAATATATATAAATCATACTCTCCACTATTTTGCATTTCTACTCTCTTTTTTAAAGACCCAAAATAGTGCCCTATATGTAATTTCCCGGTTGGTCTATCTCCTGTCAAAACACGTTTTTTACTTTCCATAGTAAAATCTCCTTTTTTGAATTTATTATACATTTTTCTTATATAATTATAAGGTAAATATTGCCTATTTGCAAGTATTATGACAAAAAGCAGTAGAACTTTTTCTACTGCTTTTGGACAATTGGGGACTGTCCCTAATTGTTACCTTCTTCCACTGGATAAACACTGACTTTCTTTTTATCTCTTCCTAGTCTCTCAAATTTAACTTTTCCAGTTACTTTTGCATATAACGTATCATCTCTACCAATTCCAACATTTGTTCCTGGATGGAATTTAGTGCCTCTCTGTCTAACTAATATATTTCCTGCTGGAACTATTTGTCCATCAGCTCTTTTTAGTCCTAAACGTTTAGATTCACTATCTCTACCGTTTTTAACACTACCTTGACCTTTCTTATGAGCCATGTTTTCTCACTCCCTTCATGTGCTTTATATCTCTTATTATGCTTCTTTTTTAGCAGTTGCTTTTTTTGCTGAAGCTTCCTTTACTTCTGCTTTTTCTGTAGGCATTTTTATCTTTGTAATTTCTACTTTTGTATATGGTTGTCTATGACCTTGTGTTCTTCTATAATTCTTTTTTGCTTTATATTTGTACACTAAGATTTTTTTACCTTTACCATGAGAAACTACTTTTCCTTCTACTTTTACACCTTTTACATAAGGAGCTCCTACTTCTACTTTTGAATCATTAGATACTAAAACTACATTATCAAATGTAACTTTTTTTCCTTCTTCGCCTTCTAATTTTTCAAAGAATACTACATCTCCTTCTGCTACTTTGTATTGTCTTCCACAGCTTTCAATTATTGCGTACATTACATGTACACCTCCTCTTATCCGAATACTCGCTAAGCATAAAATTCAAGGTAATTAGCTTTTAGCTAATATTTAGTTACCCGACCTAGGCGGCTTACAGTTAATTATTTTACCATATCTTGGAACATATGTCAACGTTATTGCAATATTTTTCCTTTTATGTTATACTTTAATTAATAATTTTTTAGTTTACTTATGATAAATATAGAGGATGTGATAAATGTGAATGAAATAAATATGAACATTCCAAAAGAGACTACAGATAACACAAATTGCCTTGCTTTAACTGTTAGAAAAGAATACCGTTTAGCATTGGCTCGTAATTTATTTGATAAAACTACTACAATTACCTGGAAAATTGGATTAGGAATTATTGTTCTTAATTTTTTAAATATGTTTTTATAAGTAAAAGAAGAAAACTTTATCTGTTTTCTTCTTTTTGTATGTTTCTTTTAAATATGCCCAATAATGTAGCTCTTATTTTTGAAAAGATATTTAATATTTTGTTATCTGTTTTAGCTAAAGAAAATTGTCCTGTTTTTCTCATTATATTAATTCGTTTATCTTCCAAATCTTTTATTTTGTTTGAATAATATTTGTTGTATTCATTATCAAAGCTATTCATTCCATATATTTCTTTATAATTATACAAGTCTTTTCTATATGCTATTATATCATCTAGTGTTTCTATTCTTGAAAAGTATTTGTTAAAATATGAATTTAATATTAAATTTTCCAATTTTATATATGTCTCTTTTATTATTTTTCTGTTTGCTTCTATTTTTGCCATTGTTTTATATATTTCTTGCTCTGTTGTTGCATAATCTGTGTTTGCATTACTCGTTTGTTTATGCTTTTCTAAAAATTGAAATAGTTGTATATTTTCTTCTTCTGCATACAACATTTTATCTAATCCATTAATTATTGTTGTATAAGTTCCTTCTCCACAATTTTCCATTATTTTATATTCAAAATCATTTTTACAATTTAGTATACTATCCAGAAAAATGTTTTCTCCCGTCACATAAATTAGTTGTAGTATTAAATTGCACATTAACGGATATCTTTGTTCATTATACGTTTTAGCAACAACCTCATATTTTTCTATATATTCATATTTTTTGCCTTCTATTTTAGATGTTATATATTGTACTGCTGCTTCATTTAATCCTATTCCTGTTGCTTTAAATTCATTAAATTCGCAAACTCCCACTTTTTGGGTATTATTCTTTTTGTCTTTTACTGTTTGTATTGCATGTATAAATTCATGTATAACTCTTTCTGACAATTCTAAAATGTCAATTTTTTTATCTATATATATAGAAGAATTATCGTGCAAAAAAACAACTCCATAATATTGGTTTGGTACATCAGCTATGTACATTGGCGTTTCTAACAACTTTGTTTTAATTTTCCTATAATTAATTTGCTCAAATTCACTTGCCAATATGTTTGCAACATTATCTACTATTTCTTCTTTAGCTTCAAATTCAATTTTTTCTATTACATTTATACCAGTTAGTTCAAATATTTTTTTATCATTCATATACATTACTCCTACTATTTTTATTATATAACATATATGAATTTATTTTATTACAAATAAATGTTATTTTTTTTACAATTATATTACACTATTGTCTAATCTTTAAAATTGTATGAAATTTTCCATATATTCTATTAAAAATAGAGGTATGTTAATTATTCTTCCATCTTTAATCAAATTATTCATAGAAAATCTTATTGCAACTTCATTATTATATTTTTCATTATATTTTGTTAAGCTAATATTATTAGTTGATTTATTTGCTTTAACTTCTATGGGGATTATGTTGTTTTTATATTGCATCACAAAATCTATTTCATTTCTATCAAAAGTAAAATAATTTGGAACATTGTCTAAAGTTGTATTTAACATATTAAGCACAAAATTTTCTGTAAATGCTCCTTTAAATTCTTCAAATAGTCTGTCCCCTTCTATTACAATTCTACTATCTAATCCTGCCATTTTTCTTAATAAACCAACATCATTCATATATATTTTGAATGATGATAAGTCTGTATACGCTTTTAATGGAAAATCAGTTTTTGTAACATTATATATTTTATAAATTAAATTAGCATCGTTTAGCCAATTTAATGCACCTTCATATTCTCTCGCTCTAGCTCCTTCTTTTATTGTCTGATATAAAAACTTTTTATTTTCTTTTGCAAGTTGTGAAGGTATGCTATTCCATATTAATGAAATTTTATTTGCTTCACTGTCTTGTGTATGTTTTGAAAAATCGCTTTCATAAGATAGCAATATGTTCTCTTGTATAGTATTTACAAGCTCCATGTTTTTCTCGTTTACCCACACATTAACAGCTTCTGGCATTCCACCAATTATAAAATATGCTTTTAGTTTTTCGCTCAATTGATTAAAGAATATGTCTGGTATTTGTTCTATTTTCTTCAATGATTTCATATAATCTACCAAATTTTGTGCATTATCAGCAAGCAAAAATTCACTAAATGTCATTGGATACATATTCATAAATTCTACTTTTCCAACTGGAAATGATGTATGTGATAATCGTATTCCTAACAAACTTCCTACACAGGCTATATGGTATTCATTTGCTTCTTCATAAAAATACTTTAATGCATTAAGTGCATTTGGACATTCTTGTATTTCGTCAAATATTATTAATGTTTTTTCTGGCATAATTGCCTTGCCATATATAAATGCTAATTGTTCTAATATTCTCTTTGGATCTTTTGTATTTTCAAATAAATTATACAAATTTTCATCATGGTCAAAATTGAAATATGCGACTCCTTCGTAGTTTTCTTCTCCGAATTGTTTTAAAATATAGGTTTTGCCTACTTGTCTTGCTCCACTTAAAAACAATGGTTTTCTATATCTGCTTTCCTTCCATTCTTTTAGCTTTTCTATTATAAACCTCTCCAAAATAATCATCTCCTATTAATAATATACTGCTTTCTATATTAATCATACACTAAAATCACGTTTTTGCAAGGTTTTTAAGAGATTCTATCACATTTTTGCAGGCTTTTTTGAGGTTTTTATCACATTTTTGTATTCTATTCTATCTTATTCAATATGTTTTTTCCAATATTTTCTACTTTATTTGACATTATAGAAAATCTATTGTATTATATATACTGTTCAAAGGGGGATCAAACATGAGTAAAGGAAGACATTCTGCTAATAATGCTTCAAATAATAGCCGTCACAAATTTAATATTTTACCTGTATTTATTTTTTTGATTATTGTAATTATTTTGTTATTATTATATCATTTTAGAGATTCTATATATACTTTTTTTAATAGTCAAAATAGTAAAAACATCTCGTCAAAAGTTGAAAATACCATATTTTCAAACGAAGCTCTTAATGAAGTTAATATTGAGAATTTAGAAGTTGTTGAGAAAACTACAAATACTGTAGAAAATTTAGAGTACTTAGAAATAAAAAATTTTCAAATAGACACATCAAATCCAAACCAAACCAAGGTATCTGTATTTTTAGATAATACTTCTGAGGAAGATATCTCTGATTTGCATTTAACTGTAACATTACTTGATAAAAACCATTCTGACATTGTATCATTTGATACTTATGTAAGCAAAGTTCTTTCCAATAGTACTAAAAAAATAAATATAAATTCTAAAGAAAATCTTACGAATGTAAAACATATAAAAATAACAAAAATTTAAATTATAACCACTGATATTGCAGTGGTTATATTATTTTTTCTATATGTTATATATTTAGTTAAAATAACATCATACGACTTAAAATGTTCCTTAACACGAATAAAACCTATCAACTTAAAATTGATAGGTTTTATTTTATTATTTTGTAAAATATTATATTTTACATTATCTTTCTACATAGCACTGTATAACAATGTTATTTGTAGTTACTTTAGGATGGCCTTCAACTGCGTTCCATGCATTTATATCCCATGATATAGTCTTTGTTGTAGAATCATATGTTAAGCCGTTGCTTGGCAAACTTGTGCATGTAAATAATGTTGTACCTTCATAAGTTACTGTTATTGGATTATCAGCATCTACTACTAAAGGATTTGATAATGTAGTTGTATATTTTCCGTTTACTGTATCAATTGGGTCTTTTGTTATGTTTTGCTCCAATATGTTAGTAAAGTTTTCAACTAATGTGTCTATACTATTTGATGTGTAAACACTATTATTTGATGACATTGCCTGTAACAAGCCATATGCTCCATCTTCAGTTCCAAATTGAATAGAATAGAATTCTGTTGTTATTGGATTTCCTTTAATTTCTGAAGCTTTGTTTCTTAGTTCTTCATATTCATTCCAACTAGAATTTCCTGAATAACTTGTTGTTGGAGCTCCATCAGATAGAAGTATTACAACATTAGAATTTTCAGAATGATTTGTTTCCAATTCTTTTACTGTGCTCTCTGTTAATTGTAATGCTTCATACACGTTAGTTCCTAACCCTGTAGTATTCCATCCATAATTGTATGATGGATTTGAATCTGGTAAAGTTATTTCTTCTATCTTACTTACGAGGCTACTGTAATTTGTCTTATCTGCGAATCCAAGTTTTAAAGTTCCTGAATATGGTAAAGTTTCTGTTGTTTCTTCCCAATCTGAGTACCAAACACCATTAATCTTCTTACAGCCATGCCTGTCATGATTGTGCCAAGCTGTACATTCTGTTTTTCCAACAATTCCTGTAACTGGGTTTTTAGTATTAAATGTAAGAACTGTTACTGTCACCTTTGAGTTTGGATCCTTTGTATATATAGAGTTTATGAATTTTGTTGCAGCTTTTTTTGCAGCCTCTAATCTTGTAACATTATCAGTTGTCTTTTTCTCTTGCATACTATAAGATAAATCCATTACAAGTACAACGTTTACAGCGTCTTTTCCGGTTGTTCCTTTTTTTATTTCTTTTACTGCAGCTTTTAATTCAGATACAGTTGTTGTTACAGTGTTACTATCTCCACTCGTTGTGCCACCTAAATTTGCAGTGTTTGAAATTGTTTTTCCTATTGTAGTAGCACTAACTGTTGCATCAAATTCTAGTGTTATACTTGAATTCTTTGTTATTGTCAAGTTGTTCCACTCAACATTTCCTTCATTTAGATTTCCATTGTGAGTTATATTTCTAACATTTTCTAGTCCCTCTGGAATTGGATCTGTTACATTTATTCCTGAAGCATCTACCAATCCTCTAGTTTCTGTAACTTTAATTGTATAGTGTAATGTATCTCCAACTTTTACTGCAGTTTCATTTACTTTCTTGCTTATTGTTACATTTGGTGTGCCATAATATACATTAATGTAATTTGATCCTGTACCAATTATTAAAGGTAATAATCCATTTTCACTTGATGTTTTTAAATCATATTTAGTATATGTTACACCATTGTATTCAGGCTTAGGGTCGACTCCTGATATCTCATAAAGGTATTCCATATTATCAAAATATTCCCTAAACCCTAATTTTCCATTATAATAGTAATTTACTGTATAACTTAAATCTGTTCTCTTTGTGTAATAGAATGTATATTCATTCTTTCCTGTTGTTATTGTTATATTTCCACTTGTTGGATTTACTTTATTATATCCATCAATATCAATTGCATTTTCTGTTACAACATCTCCAAATGTTTGACCATCTACTACTTTTGCATCAGCAAGTTCATTTTCTGTTCCTTGCTCTTTGTAATATACTGTGTAACTTAAGTCATTTCTCTTTGTGTAATAGAATGTATATTCATTCTTTCCTGTTGTTATTGTTATATTTCCACTTGTTGGATTTACTTTATTATATCCATCAATATCAATTGCATTTTCTGTTACAACATCTCCAAATGTTTGACCATCTACTACTTTTGCATCAGCAAGTTCATTTTCTGTTCCTTGCTCTTTGTAATATACTGTGTAACTTAAGTCATTTCTTCTTGTATAATATAATTTTATAACTAAATTATTATTATCTGGTACTGTAGCATCTTTGTTTTCTGTCTTGCTATCATCAAATGTAAATCCATCATACTTATTAGCCTCATAAGTTACCTTAGTTCCTATTTCAACATCTTCGCTAACTACTGTATCTTTTTCAACTTTTGAATATGTTCCATCAAGATTTTCAGTATAGTGTTCAACTGTATAATGATGTTTTACAGCTGTTTCTGGTTCTTCTGGTATTTTATTATCATCAACATAAGCCTTGTTTTTTATTACACTCGTGTTATCTTCAACAACAACTTCCAATGTTAATTCAACTGATTTTCCTGCTTTTACTTCTACATCTGACCATATCATTGTATTTGTTGCTTTGTTATATCCAGTTGTGTTTTCGTCTTTTATTCTTGTTCCGTCTGGTATTGGATCGGTTACTGTTACTGTTCCATCACCATTTCCGTTATTTGTTAGAGTTATTGTATATATTAATGTATCTCCAACTTTTGCATTTGATTTATCTACAGATTTTACCCCTGTAATATTTGCAACTTTGGTTTCTGGTTTTTCTGGTATTTCTTTGTTATCTATTTTTGCAACGTTCTTTACTGTATCTGTTGTATCATCTTTGACTACAACTTCTAATGTTAATGTTGCTGTTCCTCCGTTTGCTTTTACCTCTACATTTGACCATGTCATTGTATTTGTTGCTTTATTATATCCAGTTGTGTTTTCGTCTTTTATTCTTGTTCCTGTTGGGATTTCATCTGTTACTGTTACTGTTCCATCTGCATTTCCATTATTTGTTAATGTAATTGTATATGTTAATGTATCTCCAACTTTTGCTTCTGCTTTATCTACTTCTTTTTTACCTGTGATATTTATAATTCCTGTTTCTGTTTCATTCGTTGTTTTTCCGTTAATTATTGCAGAGTTTTTTATTGTTCCTTTTTCTGCTTTAACTCTTACTGTAAATTCAACTTTCTCTGTCTCTCCAGGCTCTACTGTTACTCTCCAAGTTAATTTTTTTGTATTTTCATCTTCATTGTTATCTTTATTTAGTAATACTGTTCCTTCTGGTACATTGTCATATATTATTGCTTTTGCAACTTTGTCTCCATTATTCTTTACGCTTATAGTATATGTTAGTGTATCTCCTATTTTTACACTTTCTTTGTCTACAGTCTTATGTATTTCAAGATTTGATTTCTTTGCTGTTAAGTTTGCAGTTGATGCAATTGACGCAAATTGTGTTGGTCCCCAGCCCACTTCTAATGATTCCCAAGGATTTTTAACTGTTTCTTCTCTTTCAGTTACATATTCTTGATTTGGAACTTCACCTGTTGTAGTTGTTGTTGTTTGTTCATTTTGCGTTGTTTGATTGTTATTTGTTGTTTGCTCTTGTCTTTCTGTTTCCTGTTCTTCTTGTTGATTTGGAGTTGTCTCTCCTTGTTCATTTTTATTTTGTTCATTCTCTGTTGTATTATTTTGTTGTTCGTTCTTGTTTTCCTCTGGTGCATCGCCATATTGTTCTTGTGTTGTATTATTATCGCCAGCAGCTTGTGCTTGTGCATTACCTTTTGTAAAGAAATACACACCTGTTGCTGTTCCAGCTAAAAGTACTGTTATAATTGCTGCTATTATAATAGTTCTTTTGCTTTTATAACTGAACTTGCTTTTCATTTTTTTGCCCCTTTCCATTTCTATTTTGGTAATTTCTTCAAAGTGCGAGCGATTAAAATCACCTCTACATTTTTCATAGATTACCTTACACTACCTTTTATATTAATTATTCTTGTTCTATTTCTCTTGCCTTTGTTACTAATCTATTTTTATGTCCATTTTGGCAGGTTATTAAAGTTACTTCTCTAGTTCCTTCCTTCACACTTTTTACACAACTAACATCTTCTGGATCAATAATATATTGTTTAAATATTTTATATTGTACTTTTTTTCCGTCAAGTCCTGTTAATTCTATAATGTCTCCTTCTTCTAATCTGTCTGTATTCCCAAACATTGTACCATCAATATTATTATGCCCTGCTATTGTGTAATTTCCTATTGCATTCACACTATCACCCCAAAAGTGTGTAACAGAATACTGCATAGCCTCATCAGTTGTTTTTTCTAGTATTGGATATTCTATATTTATTTTAGAAATTTTTATTATTCCCTCTACTTTATAACCTTTCACTTCTATATTTCCTATAGGTTTATTTTCTTCTTTATTTTCTTTTATTTTTGTTGTAACAATTTCAACAACATCCTTTAATTCTTTTTCTTTTTTTTGATTTCTTCCATATTTTATTACTATAAGTATTATTGTTACTATTATTCCTGTTATTAAAATTGCTAACAATATATTAATTATTCTATTTTTCATTTTTTTTATTTTTAACTATTAATAACACTATTGCTAATACTATTAATACTCCTAATACTATAAATAAAATCATACTATCATATGTAAAAGGTAATTTAGATGTTTCTTTTACTATAACAGTTTCTATTTCTTCTCCACCATCTTCTGCTCTAGTACAAGTTAATATTTGCAAATCTATAATATCGCCATCTTGCATTAACCATAAAATATATTTGTCTCCATTTTCTGACGTTTCTGGTTGTGGTATAGTCATGTTTTTTACTTCTTGCCATGCTAAATCACGTGGTGAAGGCACTAGCTCATGATATCTATTATAAAAGTGTTTATATGCTTTCAATTTTTCAAACATATTGGTTGCTTTATTCATATTTTCAATTAAAGTTTCAAAATCTTTGTTGCTGTCTGTAACTTTAATTAATTGATATTTATATACTGAATTCTCATTATCTGTTATTTCTACTTTGCCTGTTGTTATTGTAGTTTTTACGCCGTCAATTTCTTTTTCTTCCTTATTCTTTTTAGTCATGTCAACTTTAATTCTTTTTGTTATATCAGCTATTTCGTCAACAATACTATCTGTAACAGTGTCTGTTAAATCTACTTTTAATCCTTTTATAAGCATAGTATTGTTTGTTGTATTTTTTACCCATAAATATGTTGTTGCTGACATTGTTGAGTCTATATAAGCTACGTTATTTCCATTTGTGTCTGTTACCGATGGTAAAAATACTAAGTCATCTATTTCTGTTGCTGAGTTATCTGAAAAGGCGAATTCAAATTCTGAATCTGTCGAAATATAAATAATATATTTTTTTTCTCCTTCCTCTAATTTTTCTAATATTTCTATTTCTTCATTTGTTGCGTTAACTGTTAATGATAATATGCATAATATAAAAATTGTAAAAAATATAGTCATTATCATTTTTAGTTTGTTCGTTTTCATAATTAAGCCCCTTTCATATATATTTTAAATTATTGACACCGTAATTATATCACTCTAACTATGTTTTGTAAATATTATTTTTATCAAAAAAACCAGTTATTTTAACTGGTTTTTCGACATTTTTTATTCTTCTTTTCCTTCTGGAAGTGTAGGTATTTGTACCACTATTCTAATTCTCATAATTTTACTTACTGTTCTTCCGAACTTACTATTTTTAATTCTTTGCCATAGAGTTGGTTTAACTTTTACTCTTGTTTCTTCAATATACTGTTCATTTTCTATTGCTACTTGATCTGCTTCTTGTATTATTTTCTCTTCTTGAGGTGCAGGTATTGCCTTTAACGCATCTGCAATTTCGATTCCTATGTAGCTTAATGCTTTTGATCTGTCTTCTATTCTCTCCATGTCTATTTCAATATGTAGGTTTGACTCCAAATTTGCTATTCTAGCATTAATTAACTTCATTGCATCTTGGCAATTTTGTGATTTCTTTGATTTTGCTCTTCCTATTAACCCTAATGTATCTATTATATCTTCTGAGAAATCATTTGAAGCCTCTTTAAGTGTTTGTTTCCAATTTGCTTCTTTATTGACTATTGCATTTAATATATTTTTAAGTTTTGCTGCTAGCGCTATATTAGCTTCTCTTTGTCTTATTAATTCTTCTATTTTTTTTGTGTTTTCTTCAAACTCACTTGTTGCATATTCTACCAATTGATATGATGCTTTATAGACTCCTTTAGGAAAACTTTTCTTTTTTGGATATTCTATTAAGTATGTTTTTATTGATTCAATTAAATCTTTAAAATATGCATCTTCTTCTAATTGTACTATTTGTTTTTTACTGTTTGGATTAATTAATTTTTGTACTTTATCAATATTTGATAAGATTTTTTCTTCCGTGATTACCATTCTCACGTTTACTATGCCAGCTCTAGACATTGTAAACATTACCTCCTTTGTCCTATGTTATTATATCTACTTTTACAATTTCAATAATATTATATAATGCTATAAATAAAATTACAATAGGATTATGATATTTTCTACTACAATTTTATTACACGCTTTTTTTATTGTCAAGTCAATTTTTGTCTTTTTTTAGCTCCGCACATCTTTTTATTTTCATTGTTGTTGTTTTTTCAAATTCTTCATGTTTTATTTCTAAATTTTTAATTGCTTTATACGAAGTCAATTTTTTGTTTACGCTTTTAACTTTTTCCCAAATAATGTTATATACTTGTTCTTCTGTTAAACCTTTTCCATGTATCTTTTCTATCTCTTCATAATTTGGTATTACCTTTGCAGATATTATTAATTCATTCTCATCTTTTCTGTCATTTTCAGGCTCTTTTCCATATACAAGACTCTCTTTAATTTCTGGGATATCTCCCAATAACAATTCAATTTCCTCTGGATATATATTTTTTCCATTTTGCGTAACAATAACATTTTTACATCTTCCTGTTATATACAAAAATCCTTCATCATCCAAATAGCCTATATCTCCTGAATAGAACCATCTTTCACCATCTACTGTTTTTATTACTTTATTTGTAGCATCTTCATCTTCATAATAGCCTAACATCAATGTCTGACTCTTTATTAATATTTCTCCTTCGCCATTTTCATTTGGATTATCAATTTTTAATTCTGCTCCTACAACAGCTTTTCCTGCTGAGCCAATCTTTGCGTCAAACTCTGGTGTAAGTGCTGCTATTGGTGCGGTCTCTGTTAAGCCATATCCTTGTAAAAAAATTATTCCAATATCTTCAATCCAATTTCCAATTTTAGCATCTATCGGTGCTGCTGCGGAAACTATATATTTTAAATTTCCTCCCAAATTTTCATGTATTTCGTTAAAAACCTTTTTCTTGATATCTACACCAACTGCTTTTAATGCATTGGTAACGTGTATCATTGAATTTACCATATTTTCTTTTTTACTTTTTTTAATGTTTGCATTTATTTTCTTATATAAATTTTCTACCAATAATGGTACTGTCAATAATGCTGTAGGTTTCGTTTCTTGTAAATTTGGTACTATATATTTTAGTCCTTGGCATACTGCCACAGATCCGCCTATTGCAAACGGTAATAAAAATCCAATTGTAGACTCATATGTGTGGTGTAATGGCAAAATAGACATAAATCTATCACTCGGATATAACTTAACATATGCTAAAACCGCATTAATATTTGCAGCCAAATTTCTGTTGCACAACATTACCCCTTTTGAATTTGATGTGGTTCCAGAAGTAAAAATTAGCACTTTGAATTCGTCCGGATCTACTTTAATATCCATAAAAGAATTGTCTCCCTGCTCTACAAGTTGTTTGCCCTGTTTTATTAAACAATCCATTCCAACATTTTTTCCAGATATTTCGCTGTCTGAATTCATTTGTATAAAGTATTGTACTTCCGGTAATTTTTCTTCTATTTTTTTTATTGCATCTGATTTTTTCGTGGAAAAAATAACTGCTGATGCTTTTGCTCTTCTTATTACATTTTCTATTTCGTTTTCAGGTAATTCTTTGTCGACAGGTACAGCTATTCCAGCCCCGCATAACATTGTCATATAAGATACATACCAGTGATATGTATTTTCCCCTATAATTACTATTCTTTTATCTTTTAAACATAATTTTTTAGTTAATGCTGTACCAAAATTTATAACATCATTTCCAAATTGTTCATATGTAATTTCCGTAAATTTTTCTTTTGGATTAAACTTTTCTAATATTGCAGTTTCCTTAGAAAATTCTTGTATGTTTTTTGCAAATATTTCTTTTATTGTTGTATATGATGTAGTTGGATAATTTTCTTTTTTTCTTCTTTTTTTATATTCTTCTGCCTTTTTTACATCTTCATAATTAACTTCTACATTGTCTATCTTTGACAAATTATCCATTTTTAACTTTGGAAATTTAAAATTAGGTATTTTAAAATCTTTTAATATTCTCAATTTTTTTTCGCTCCTTTAGTTCATTTTCTATACTTGTTTGCTTTACTCGCAATCTTTTAAATTTTATCATATTTTATTAATCCATACAAGATATCAATTAAATATTTTTAGTGGGCGATTAAAATCGCCCATTCTCTCTACTTTTGAGTCGCAAAATTTATTCCTCTTGCCACTACATCTTTCATATTTTCTATTAATTCGTCTATTTCTTTCGGTGTTACTATAAAATTATAATCATTTGGTGCAAGTACTTCTTTTATCATTTCATATTTATCTTCTTCTTGCAATTTGTTTAGAAAATCATTTGATTTTGCTTGTTCTTGTATTTTTTGAATAAATAAGTCTAAGCTGTCTGCTGCTATTGTTGCTGCTTCTACAACCGTAGGTATTCCTATTGCTATAACAGGTACTCCCAATGTTTCTTCTGTTAATTCTTTTCTTGTATTTCCAACTCCCGCACCTGGCACTATACCTGTATCAGCTAATTGCACTGTGCTACTTATTCTTTCTATACTTCTTGATGCTAAAGCATCTATTATTAGTAATAGTTTAGGTTTAATATTATCTACTATTCCTTTTAATATTTCCAGTGTCTCTATTCCTGTAGTTCCTAATACTCCTGGCGATATAGCGCTTACTGGTCTTGTATCTTTATCTAGTACTTCTGGCATATATTGCAATATGTGTCTTGTAATATCTATATCTTGTACAACTTTTGGCCCCAAGGCATCTGGTGTAACATATAAATTTCCTAATCCTACAACTAATATTGGTTCTTGTTCGCCTATATGTTTTTTTAATAACTCTTTTAATTCTTTTGTTAAAGTATCAGAAGCCTTTTGAATCTGCTCTTGTCCCGCTATTTTCAAGTTGTTTATGTCTATTGTTATATAATTTCCAACTTTTTTTCCTATTGCTTTTTCTCCATTTTCATTTAAAACCTTTACTCTAGTTATTCTTATGTCTTCATCTACTTTTTCTTCTTCTGTTTCTATTCCGTCTACTTCATTTTCTATATTATTTGCTCTTTTATATAAATCTCTTCTTTCTAAAGCTAAGTCTGTTCTAAAATTATACATAAAAATACCTCTCTTATAAATTTTTTTAGTAATTTCTTCGAAGTACGGGCAATTAAAATCGTCCCTACATTTTTCATAGATTACTTTACACTATCTCTACTATATTTTTAGAAAAATCGGTATTTTTTATACATTTTATTTTGAGCAATATCTACACAATATGCTTTCTAGTCCTATTTGCAAATCTATTAATCCATTCTTGTAATTTGAATCTAAATTTGATAATTCTTTTAATATTTTATTTAATTCTATTTCTTCAAAATATTTTGCCTGTTGTTTATATTTTGTAGTAAGAAATGTTTGATTTGGTTTTAAATTCATAGCCGTTATTAAGTTTTTATTACTTCTTTCAGCAATTTTTACTATATATAACTTTTTAAAATGATTATACAGTGTTATTAAAATTTTTTGTATTGGCTCTTTTGATGCTATTAAACCTTTTAACACTTTTAAAGATTGTGCTATATCCTTTTTTCCCAAACTATCTGTCAAATCAAATATTATTGCTTGTATTTGTTTTGTGCTTAGTAAATTTATTTCCCTTGATGTTATTGTTCCATTTTCTCCAGTATATTCTATCAATTTTCTTATTTCATTAATTAGTTCTTGCATATTTGTGCCACAACATTCTATAAAATATCTTGTTGTTGCTTCATCTATATTTACTTTATATGCATTACATATTTTTTTTATATTGCTTATTAGTTCTGGAAGTTTTAACTCTGTAAATTCAATAACTTCGCCATTTTTTTCTATTGATTTATACAATGAATTTTTTTCTGCCTCTTCCTCTACAAAAATAATATCTACTGTTTCATTTATTTGCTTTATATTTTTTTCTATATACTCAGCTAGTTTGTCCACTATAGTTTTAGCTTTTTCTTCCTTTTTAGTTGTCTTTTTGCTCTTTTTAAATATTCCAGTGTTTCTTGCTAGTATCATTTTTTTTGTATACCCAAATGGAGGAGTTTCAATATCTGAAATAATATTATCTATTTCTGTTTCTCCTATTTGTATATAATTTATTCCTTGTATTAATTCTCCAAATTCTTTTTTTATTCTTTTTATTTTATTTTCTAAAAGATATCTTTCTTCTCCATATAATAAATATACCATTAAAAACTCCTATAATTTTTGTGAAAATTTTGATGAATGTGCATGACATATTGCTGCAGCCATGCTGTCTGTAGTGTCATCTAATTTTGGCAATTTTTCAACATTCAATATAGTTTTAACCATTTTTTGCACTTGCATTTTATCAGCTCTTCCATATCCCACAACCGCTTGCTTTATCTGAAGTGGTGTGTATTCATATGTTGGAACTTGCTTTCTACTTCCCACAACTAATATAACTCCTCTTGCTTGAGCAACATTTATGGCTGTTTTTGCATTATTGTTAAAAAATAATTCTTCTACTGATATTGCATCTGGCTTATACTCGTCTATTATATTTTCTAAGTCATTATTTAATTTTAATAGTCTTAATGGAAATGATTCCCCTGCCTTTGTTGTGACAGCACCAGAGGTTATTAAATTAAATTTATTGCCTATGTAATCTATTATACTATACCCAGTTATAGCAAAGCCTGGGTCAATTCCTAATATTCTCACTTTTTATCCCTTCTGTAAAATTATTTTAAATATTTCTGATACACTCCACGCTTGTGCGAATGCGCCTTTTGCTAAATATGGTTTTTTTGAATCATATAGTTCGCTTATGCTTCCAACAGTTGAATTTTCGTTCATTTCCTTTATAAATGTTTGTTTAACATTTTCCCTAAAGTTTTCGTATTGCTTTTTTAGTTCATTTTTTACTTTTGCATTTTTCTCTGCTTTTATTCTATTTCTATATGCATCTGAGTATATACCTAATAGCCATGGCCACGTTATGCCTTGATGATAACTCATATCTCTTTTTAAAACATCGCCCTCATATACCTCTTTATAAAATGGTTCCCCTTTAGCAAGTGTTTTTAATCCATAATCATTTAATAATTTTTTAGTTACTGTTTCAAACATTTCTGTTGCTATTTCCGAGTTTGGCTCTATAACTTGATATGTTAAGCTTATTGCAAATAATTGATTTGGCCTTATTTTGCTATCTCCAATGACATCATATAAGCATTTTCTTCTTTTATTGTAAAACTTCTCTTTAAAGCTCTTTTTACATTTTTCTGCCAATTCATTGTATTTTTTCTCTTGTTCTTTGGTACCATATAGTTCTGTAAGTTCTTCTGCTATTTTTAATGCATTATACCACATTGCGTTTATTTCAACTGCTTTTCCGTTTCTTGGTGTAACACAATATTCTCCCACCTTTGCATCCATCCATGTATTTTGTGTATGTTCTGTCCCTGCTACAAGCAATCCATCTTTATCCAACCATATATTGTTATTATCATGGTTTATTCCATTTATATATGACTCTATTACTTTTATTAAACTTCTATATATATTTTTCTCTACAAAGTTATAGTCTTTTGTATAATTAAGAAACTTTTTTACTTGCTCAAACAATAGCAATGATGCGTCAGCACTATTATATAATGGTCTATTATCATATCCTGAGTATCCATTTGGAACTAAACCAAACTTTATATCTCTTATATATGTTAATAAAACTTCCTTTGCTATTTCATATCTATTTGACAATAGCAATAGTCCTTCAAATGAAATTAAGCTATCTCTTCCCCAATCTAAAAACCAAGGATATCCAGCAATTATGGTATAAAGGGCAAACGATGGTCTATATACTACAAAATTATCTGAAGCAATAATATATGTTTTGACCAATTCTTCGTTTTCCGAATTTAACAGATTTGATTTATCTATTAGTTTATTTATTCTTGATATTTCTTTTTTTATAATCTCTTTTCCATCAATTTCTTCTATGTTTTCTTCTAAAGAACACACAAAAGTAATTGTTTTCTCCTCATTTGGTGCCAATTCTATTTCGTATCTTCCAGGTACGATCAAATTTTCTTCTGCCGCCATTCCTCTTTTTTCTTCTTCTATGTAATACATATTATTAAATTTGTCATTTTCGTGTTTTATGTACTTTCCATTTGTTAAATTCATATATATCGGTGTTTCCGATTGTCTATTTATTACTATTTTAACCTTATTTTTATTTATGTTTTGTCTTAAATCAAACTCATAGTTTGCTGTTACAGTATGGAAATCTCTAAGATTCATTATTGGTGCTAGTGTTAATATTGAATCTTTATCATTATTTTTTATTTCGTATACTAACACAACTGTATTTTTCCTATATTCCATACATATTGATTTTTTTATATTTATGCCAGCTACTTCATATTCAAATACTGGTATATAATCTTTTTTAAAGCTTTGTAAATATTTATATCCATCTGAAATATAATTTTTACACATATTTGTGTAAAGATTATACTTTTTTCCGTCTGTTTGTATACTTTCGTCTAGTTTTGATAAAATTAGATGCCTTCTTGCTGGAGGTGTAAGTGGTGCTACCAAAAGGCCATGATATTTTCTAGTATTTGCACCTATTATTGTAGAACTACAGTATCCTCCTAAGCCATTTGTTATAATCCATTCTCTTTTTATTCCTTCTTCTAAACTCATTTTATCTTTTGCATATTCCATTTTAACTTTCCCCTTTTATCTTAGTGGTTTTATTTCTATTTTTGTTTCTTCTTTCTTTTTTCTACCCCTTTTAGGTATATTTCTCTTTTTTTCTCTTTCTTTTTCCTTAATTTCTGCCTCTTGTATTGATTTTATTCTTTCTTGATATTTCTGATAAAACTTGCTTTTTCCTCTTGGTGTTTTATTATTTGTTTTTGGTCTTGCTTTTTGATCTTGCTTTAATGATTTTTTTGCATCCTTTAATTTATCATTAAGAATCATATATTGTGTATTGTTTTGCATATCGTTAAATTTCAAATCATCACATATTAATTGTATTATAGAAGCTGCTATTGCATCTGGATTATGACGTACATACCCATCTGTGACACATGAAATGTCCCTTTGCATTAGATTTACTCCTTCAGCTTTTGCTTTTGAAACATCTATTTCTACTAAATCCTGTCCTTCCATATTATATTTTCTTATAAACTCTGGTATTATATCTCCATTATCATATATGCAATATTCTATTACTCCTTCTCCAACATGTTCCTTAATTGCTTTTATATGGTCTGACAAACTATATGTATCAGTTTGTCCTGGTTCTGTCATTAAATTGCTAACATATATTTTAAAGGCTTTGCTTTCTTTTATAGCTTTTGTTACACCTTTCACTAATAAATTTGGTATAACATTTGTATATAAGCTTCCTGGCCCTATAACTATTGCATCTGCCTCTGCTATAGCTTCCAAAACACCTGGAGCTGGTTTGCAACTTGTTGGATTTATAAATATTCTATTTATTTTACTTATTCTACTTGTAACTTCTTCTTCAATTTTTTCTCTATTCTCTATTATTGTTCCATCTTCTAGTTCAGCACATATTTTTATTTCTTCTAACGTCACTGGTAGTACTTTTCCGGTTATATTTAACACTTCTTTTGATTGTTTTATGGATTCGGCAAAATCGCCATATAATTCTTTCATTCCTAATAAGTATATATCTCCAAAAGAAAGAGCTTTTAGCTTTCCAGTATTAAATTTGTAATTTAATATTCCTGCCATTGCATCTTCATTTGCTGATAATGC
>OEMZ01000214.1_pt1 | contig 19284 bp, 20 predicted proteins | sample 1503731 | NCBI WGS metagenome assembly OEMZ01 (sample SAMEA3182062, study PRJEB22505) | gut metagenome | biome: human; feature: gut; material: Stool; isolation source: human stools | place: Canada | collected 2013-01-14
GCAGTCATGCAGGGTATTCCCCTGCTCTATGGCAGCACCGGCGAGATCCTGACGGAGAAATCCGGCAACCTGAACTTAGGTATCCCCGGCATCATGTATGTGGGCGGCATCTGCGGCGTCATCGGTGCGTTCTTCTACGAGCAGTCCACCCCTGCGGCCTCTATGAACGGCCTTCTGGCCGTTGGAATCCCTATGCTGTGCTCCCTGCTGGGCTCTCTGCTGATGGGTCTGCTGTACTGCCTGCTGACGGTGACCCTCCGGGCCAACCAGAACGTGACCGGCCTTGCCATGACCACCTTCGGCGTGGGCATCGGCAACTTCTTCGGCGGCTCTCTCATCAAGCTGACGGGCAGCGAGGTCCCCTCCATCGCCCTTTCCGCCACCAGCGCCTATTTCAACAGGTCCCTCCCCTTCGCCGCCAAGTGCGGCTGGTTCGGTCAGATATTCCTGTCCTACGGCTTTCTGGCGTATCTGGCCATTCTGCCGGCGCTGCCGGCCTCCTACTTCCTCAAGCACACCCGTCCCGGACTGCATCTCCGGGCCGTGGGTGAGAGCGCATCCACGGCGGACGCCGCCGGCATCAACGTCACCAAGTACAAGTATCTGGCTACCTGCATCGGCAGTATGATCGCGGGTCTCGGCGGACTGTACTATGTGATGGATTACGCCTCCGGTGTCTGGTCCAACAACGCCTTCGGTGACCGTGGCTGGCTGGCCATCGCACTGGTGATCTTCACCATCTGGCGGCCCAACGTCAGCGTGCTGGCTTCCATCCTGTTCGGCGGATTTTACATCCTGTATCTCTACATTCCCACCGGCACCAATCTGGCCATCAAGGAGCTTTACAAGATGCTCCCCTATGTGGTAACGCTGGCGGTGCTCATCATCGTTTCCCTGCGGAAAAAGCGGGAGGATCAGCCCCCCGCCTCTCTGGGTCTCAGCTTCTTCCGGGAAGAACGCTGACCAAACCTACACCGGCTCTCCGTTTTCGGAGGGCCGGTTTTTTCGTTGGCAACTGAACAGATAAGCCAAGCCCGGCCTCCGGAATATTCCGAAAGCCGGGCTTTTGGGATCTTTGGCTGTTATTTGACGACCACATTTTCGTGACCCAAAGTCTCCTGAGCTTCCTGCACCAGCGCCGGGTGCAGCAGTGCTTGGGTAGCATAGACCTTTCGGGTGTCTGCCATGACCATTTTCACCACGCTTTTGCCGGGGAACATCTGGAACACCAGCTTCATGTGGCGGATGGCAGGATCGTCGATACTGGGGAATTTCAGGAACAGGGTCTCCCCCGCTGCCGTTTCCCGCTTGGGCTGGGGTTCCGGAATGCCGCCCTCCACCGTAGACAGAGGGTAAATAGAGTCGCACATGATCTGGGGGGCCTTTTCGTCCCGGACGGACAGCCGCCCCTTTACCACCACTGCCTGATTTTCCTTCATGTAAGCACCGCAGGTCTCCAGCACCCGGCTGAAGCACAGCAGTTCCAGGGAGGCGGTGTCGTCCTCCACCATGACATAGGCCATAAGGCTGTTGTTCTTGGTGGTTTTCGTCTTGCTGGAGGTGATGACCCCGGCGATGGTGACCCGCTGGCCGTCGGCAAAGCGCTCCGGGCCGTTTTCCCGGGAAAAGTCCTCGATAATTGAAACGATGGTGGGAGCGTGGAGCTTCCGCACAGCGTCCCGATAATGGTCCATAGGGTGACCGGAGAGGTACAGTCCAGTGGTGGCCTTCTCCATGGTCATCAATTCCTCCGGTGTATACTCCGGAATATCAGGCAAGGGAATTTCCTTCACAGGTTCTGGCTTATCAGCGAAACCGGCGGCCATGGAAAAGAAATCCATCTGGCCTTCCACGTTATCCCGCTGCTGGGCCGCCACGGAGTCCATCACCGTCTCATAGACTTTGATGAGCTGGGAACGTCTGGCACCCATGGAGTCAAAGGCACCGGAACGGATCAGATTTTCCACCGCCCGCTTGTTCATTTCGCTGCCGTTCATGCGGCTGCAAAAATCGTACAGGGATGTAAAGTCGCCACCGGTCTCCCGCTCCCGCATCACTGCCTGAATGAAGCCCCGGCCGATGTTCTTGATGGCCACCAATCCGAACCGGATGCCCCCCTCCTCTACCGTGAATCGGTCTGCGGAGCGGTTGATGTCCGGCGGCAGCAAGGCGATGCCGCACTCCCGGCACTCACCGATGTAGCCGGAGACCTTGTCGGAGTTATCCAGCACGCTGGTCAGCAGCGCCGCCATATACTCCCGTGGGAAATGGCATTTGAAGTACGCTGTCTGATAGGCCACCACCGCATAGGAAACGGCGTGGGCCTTATTGAATGCGTAATTGGCGAAGGCGAAGATCTCATCGTAGATCTTTTCGGCTGCGGCGGGATCGATGCCGTTGGCCACGCAGCCCTTGATGTTGCGGGCGGGATCGCCGTGGAGAAACGCCTCCCGCTCCTTGGCCACGTCCTTGGCCTTCTTCTTGCTCATGGCACGGCGGAGCATATCCGCCTGTCCCAGCGTGTACCCGGCAAGCTGCTGGAAGATCTGGATGACCTGCTCCTGATAGACGATACAGCCGTAGGTGATGGACAAGATCGGCTCCAGCTCCGGAATGATGTAGCTGACCTTGCTGGGGTCATGCTTACAGGCGATGAACTTGGGGATAGAATCCATGGGGCCGGGACGGTACAGGGCGATGATGGCGGTGATGTCCTCAATGCTCTGGGGCTTCAGCCCTACGCAGACGCCGGTCATGCCGGTGGATTCCATCTGGAACACACCGTTGGTTTTGCCGTCAGAGAGCATTTTGTAGGTCTCCGGGTCCCCCTCCGGGATGTCATCCAAGGTGAAGTCCGGCTGCCGGGTCTGCACCATTTTCACGGCATCGTCCAGCACCGTCAGGTTCCGCAGGCCCAGGAAGTCCATTTTCAGCAGGCCCAGCTCTTCCAGTGTGGTCATGATATACTGGCAGACCACGGATTCGTCATTTTTCGCCAGGGGCACATACTCGTACACCGGCTTCCGGGTGATGACCACGCCGGCGGCGTGGGTGGAGGCGTGGCGGGGCATTCCCTCCAGCGCTCTGGCGGTGTCGATGAGCTTTTTTACCTGCTCGTCGGCCTCATAGAGGTCGCTGAGCTGCTTGCTGAGCCGCAGCGCGTCATTCAGGGTGATGTGCAGGGTGTTGGGCACCAGCTTGGCGATGACGTCCACATCGGCGTAGGGCATATTCAGCACCCGGCCCACGTCCCGGATCACGCCCCGGGCGGCCATGGTGCCGAAGGTGACGATCTGAGCCACATGGTCATCGCCGTACTTGCGGCGGACGTAGTCCACCACCTCGCCCCGGCGGGTATCGCCGAAGTCCATGTCGATATCCGGCATACTCACTCGCTCCGGGTTCAGGAACCGCTCAAAGTACAAACTGTACTTCATGGGGTCAATATCGGTGATGCTGAGGCAGTAGCTGACCATGGACCCCGCCGCGCTGCCGCGGCCCGGTCCCACCGGGATGCCCACGCTTTTGGCGTAGCGCACGAAGTCGGACACGATGAGGAAATAGTCGGTAAAGCCCATTTTCTCGATCATGTCCTGCTCGTATTTCAACTGGCCCCGGTATTTGTCATCATCGCCGTACCGGGTCTTGTAGCCCTCGTCGCACAGCTTTTTCAGATAGGAAAAGCTGTCATACCCCTCCGGCAGCTTGAATTCCGGCAGGTGGTACTTGCCGAAGGTAAATTCAAGGTTGCACATCTCCGTGATCTTCTGGGTGTTTTCCAGTGCGCCCTCGCAGCCCTCGAACAGCGCCGCCATCTCCTCCTCGCTGCGGAGGTAGAAGTTCTGCGGCTCATAGCGCATCCGGTTTTCATCGTCCACCGTTTTGCCGGTCTGGATGCACAGCAGGATGTCATGGGCCTCGGCGTCCTCCTTCCGGAGATAGTGGGCGTCATTGGTGCAGACCATGGGGATACCGGTCTCCTGATGGATCTTCAGGATAGACTGGTTCACGATCTTCTGATCCCGGATGCCGTGATCCTGCAATTCTAAATAAAACCGGTCCGGGCCGAACAGCTCCGCCATTTCCAGCGCGTAGGCCTTGGCGTTGTCATACTCCCCGTTCCGCAGGCGGCGGGGGATCTCTCCCGCCAGACAGGCGGACAGGGCAATCAGGCCCTTGGAGTGCTCCCGCAAAAGGGCCTGGTCGATACGGGGCTTCACGTAGAAGCCCTCCGTCCAGGCAAGAGACACCATGTAGGAGAGGTTGCGGTAGCCCTCCTCGTTTTCGCACAGCAGCACCAGATGGCGGCTCTCGCTGTCGAATTCGTGGACCTTATCGAACCGGGTGCGGCCCTGAGGGGCCACATAGACCTCGCAGCCGATGATGGGCTTCACGCCCTCCGCCTTGCAAGCCCGATAGAAGTCGATGACGCCGTACATAACGCCGTGGTCCGTGATGGCACAGGCGGTCTGGCCCATAGATTTCACCACCCCCGGCAGCTCCTTGATCTTGCAGAAGCCGTCCAGCAGGCTGAACTCCGTATGCACGTGCAGATGGGTGAAGGCCATAGGCCACCTCCTGTTTTCTTTCTCAAACAATCGCTAAAGTTGTTTTAATTTCAATCTGTGTAAAGTTGATTCGCTATACAGCTTTTGTGCAAACCTAATCGCAGTCATCCAGCGATTTTCCGCAGTCGGGGCAAAAATGGGGCAGACTGGACGGCATCCGGCCGCCGGCCATCAGGGAGGCCCCGCAGTAGGGACAGCGTAGCTTCGAAAAGGCGGTCAGAAGGCTTCCGGCCATGATCAGGATTCCAACACCTGCCGCGATCCAAAGGAATACCGACACATCGTTTCCCCGCCACTGATAGGGTTCGCCGATCAGATATGCCGCAGTCAGCATGGTCAGCGCGCCGGAAAAGAAAAGCCGTCTGCATATCTTCAACAGCTTGTGCGGTCCCATAGGTGCTTTCTTTTGCATGTCTATCCCTCAGCTTTGTAAAGTGAATTTATTTTACAGTGATTGTCGCTCCGCCAGCATCTGCTCCACGATCTCGACCGCCGTGGCGATCATAATGTCACAGTGGCCAGTAAGCCCCAGAGCCTTGGCTGCGGGGGTGGTATCGTCCGGGACAAACTTCTTTTGCAGAAGATCCGCGCACCGCAGGGCGTCAAACCGCTCCGCGAACCGCTTTTGCAGCTCCTTGGCCTGTCCCACAGACCGCTTTTTGGAGCCGATCACGTCCGCCGGGTCAGCTGGGGTCAGCAGATCCAGCACCATGACGGCGCCGGTCACAGCGCCGCACAGCTCGCCGGTGCCCGCGCCCGCGCCGAAGCCGCCGCCCAAGGTCAGGCATTGCGTCTCCGTCAGTCCGATCACATCCTGAAAAGCCGCCAGAACGCTCTGGCAGCAGTTGAAGCCTTTCTTGTGGTAACCAACCGCTTGTTCACACCGATTCATAGCTTGTTCTCTCTTTCTTTTGTAAAATCGTATTATTCAGACAGGTCTCTGGATAGCTCCAGCAGCTTCCGCAGCCGGTGATTCAGACAGGACTTGCTCACCGGCGGGTCAAACTCCGCCGCCAGCTCGGACAGGCTCAGCTCCGGGTATTCCAGCCGCAGCGCCGCTGTTTCCTGAAGCTTGTCCGGCAGCTGCTCCAGCAGCTCCGCCGCTTGCAGGCGGCGGATGGCCTCCATCTGCTCCTGGGCCGCCTCCACCGCCTTATCCAGATTGGCGCTATCGCAGTTCAGGCGGCGGTTCACGCTATTCCGCAGGTCCTTTTCCAGCTTGGCGGACATCACGTTCATGGCCGCCACGGGTGCGCCGATCAGCGTCAGAAAGTCCTCGATCTGGTCGCTCTGCTTGAAATAGGTAATGAGGCTGCCGCCCCGGCTGAGACTTTTGGGCGGATAGCCGCACTCCTGAAGCAGTGAGCCCAGTTCCCGGCTCACCTGCAAATGGGAGGTAGTCAGTTCCAGATGGTAGCGCTTTTGGGGGTCCGTGATGCTGCCCCCGGCAAAAAAGGCTCCCCGCAGGAACGCCGCCCGGTCGCAGGTCTCCTCCACCATACCGAAATTGATGTGGAGCACCAGATTTTGCTGGGGATCAAACCCCAGCAGATTGATGATATGGTCCAGCTTTTTTTGATCCGTGATCTGGAAGATCCGCTTGCCCTCCTTCTGCTCCGGCTCCGGCTGGCGGTCGAATTGCAGGTTGAAGGCCCGGCGGAACAGTTTGGGGAGCCGGGCGGCAAAATGGGGGTTCTCCGTGATGATGCGGACCTCCGTGGCACTGAAGGTATTGCAGAACAGCAAAATTCCGTAGGCCTCCGCCCGGGCACAGCACAGCTTCTGTACCGGCAGGCGGCACAGTTCGTTTTTCGTATCGTAGGAAAAGGACATGCGTCCTCCTTTCTCAGGCGGTCACCGATTCATATCCCGGTGGTTTTCCCGGACTCGGTATCCAAGGTTCCGAATGTCCTCCGCCAGGGCGTGGGTCATGGCTACGGAGCGGTGGCGGCCGCCGGTGCAGCCCACCGCGATGACCAGCTCCGTTTTTCCCTCCTCGGCGTACAGCGGGAGGGAAAAGGTCAGCAGGTCCCGGAGCTTTTCCATAAAATCATGGGTCTGGCGGAAAGAAAACACATAATCCGCCACTGGCTGATCCAAACCGGTCTTTTCCCGCAGCTCCGGGATGTAAAAGGGGTTCGGCATACAGCGCACGTCGAACACCAGATCAGCCTCCATCGGCAGGCCGTATTTGAAGCCGAAGGAGGTGATGGTGACGCTCATACCGCCCTTTTCCGTAGTATCGCTGCCGAAATGCCGCAGCAGCTCACCCCGGAGCTGGGCTGTGGAAAGATGGGTGGTGTCGATGACCACATCCGCACGCTGGCGCAGAGGTTCCATCATCTCCTGCTCGGTCCGCACCGCCTTTTCCAGAGAATCCGCCTGCTGCATCAGAGGATGACGGCGGCGGGTCTCCTTGTAGCGCTTGATGATGGTCTCCGGCTCCGCCTCCAAAAACAGCAGGCTGCAGGCGCCGCTGCTGTGCTTCAGCACGTCCAGCACATCGAACAGCTCTGTTGGGCTGTTGGCGGTGCGGACATCATACACCAACGCCACCTTGTCATAGCGCTGGCTGCCACCGGCGCAGAACTCCGCAAATTTCAGGATCATGGCCGCCGGCATATTATCCACAATGTAAAAGCCCATATCCTCTAAAAAAGAGGCGGCCCGGCTCTTTCCTGCACCGGAAAGGCCGGAAATGATCAGGATCTCCATGTATTCACCCGCTTATTTAACGATTTTGACCTCCGGCTCCAGCGTGACACCGGTTTCCACCAGTACCCGCTGCTGCACCTGACGGATCAGTTCCGCCATGTCTACGAAGGTTGCGCCGCCCCGGTTGATGAGGAAGCCCGCGTGTTTTTCCGAAACCTGCGCGCCCCCCACCGTCAGTCCTTTCAGACCGCAGTGGTCGATGAGCGTCCCGGCAAAGTGGCCCTCCGGCCGCTTGAAGGTACTGCCCGCGCTGGGCCATTCCAAGGGCTGGCTGGCCTTGCGCTTTGCCATCAGCTCCCGCATGGCTGCCCGGATGGCCTCCGGATCGCCGGGCGTCAGTTCAAATTCCGCGTACAGCACCACCGCCTCCGGATGCTCCGTCAGCAGACTGTGCCGGTAACTCAAATTCAGTTCCTCGCAGGAAAGCGTCCGGATGCCCTCCTCCGGGAACAGCACCGCCGCGGATCGGAGCACCTGCTTCATCTCGCCGCCGTAGGCCCCGGCGTTCATACAAACGCCGCCGCCAACCGTGCCGGGGATGCCGTGGGCAAATTCCAGCCCCGTCAGCCCCGATTTGCAGGCGAGATCCGCCGTCCGGGCCAGCGTAGCACCGGCGTCCGCCAGGACGGTGTTCCCGCTTCCCCGCTCCACCCGGTTCAGGTTGGCAGAGGTGTCGATCACCAGCCGGTCCAGTCCCTCATCCGGGACCAGAAGATTGGAGCCGTTGCCAATGACCAGCGGATTTGCGCCGTAATTCTTTGCAAAGCTCAGCAGCAGCACCAACTGCTCCCGGCTGGAAGGAAATGCCATCCGCTTTGCCGGACCGCCGATGCGGAAGGTGGTGTGCCGGCTCATAGGCTCGTCTTGGAGCACTTCCAGATCCGGCAGATACTGTTCGATAGCCTTATCAAATTCAATCGTCCAGTCCATAGTGGACCTCCTTACATCCAATCGCCGTTATTTTCCCTGATTGGCCGATTTGCTGCCCAGATCTGCATGCAGATCCACTTTTCTGGCCAACTCCTCCGCGGCATTGTATCCATACCGGCGGTGACGGTTGTTCATGGCCGCCACCTCTACGATGCTGGCCAGATTTCGGCCGGGCCGGATGGGCAGCGTCACGCAGGGCACCTGTTTGCCCAGAATGTCGATAAACCGATCCTCGATTCCCAGACGGTCATAGGCCTTGGAGCTGTCCCAAGGCTCAAATTCCACCACCAGGTCGATCTGGGACTCCGGCATGACCGCCCGCATACCGAACAGCTGCTGAACGTCGATGACGCCGATGCCGCGCAGTTCGATGTAGTTGCGGATGACCTCCGGTGCCGTGCCGATCAACTGGTCGGCCACAAGGCGAATCTCAACGGCGTCATCCGCCACCAGACGGTGACCGCGCATGATCAGTTCGATGGCGGATTCGCTCTTGCCGACACCGGAATCACCGGTGATCATAACGCCTTCGCCGTAAATGTCCAGCAAAACGCCGTGCCGGGTGATGCAGGGAGCTAACTGCTTGCTGAGATATTCCATGGTATGGCTGGTGAAGTCCGCAGTCCGCTCGGTTGTCCGCAGCAGCGTCCGTCCGTGGTTCCGGGCACATTGCAGGCACTCTGCGGGACATTCCATATTCCGGGCCAGGACCAGCGCCGGAATGGTGTAGGAAAACAGGTCGTCAAAAACCTTGGTCCGCCGGTTCTCGCTCATTTTCATGATATAGGTCAGCTCTGCCTTGCCCATGACCTGGATCCGGCGGGCGTCGAAATAGTCGAACAGGCCCAGAATCTGCAGATCCGGCCGGTTGACGTTGGTAGATTCTACCTTGTCCGTTTCATAGGTATCTCCATGGTTCAGAATTTCCAGTCCGAAATGCTCCACATATTGTGCCAGGCTGGTGCCTTTTTCACTCATCGTATTCCACCCTTTCATAATGTGCCCACCGCTGTTCCGGCGTCCAAATGCATACACGGTCCAGCGGCCAGAAAATCAATTTATTCGTTCTTTCTCATTATATATGATTTTCCACATAGGCGCAAGACCTTCACCGTTTTCAGGCTGAACGGCCCCTCAAAAAAACTTTTCAATTTTTTTCAAATTTTTCTTGCATTTTGTGTTTGAATCTGCTATGATACTACTTGTGCTTGTATGTAAGCATGTAATTACGCAACAGCAAGGAGGTGCAACGGATGGCAAAGTGCGAGTTCTGCGATAAGGGCGTTACGTTCGGCATTCAGGTCTCTCACTCTCATCGGCGTTCCAATCGGACTTGGAAACCCAATGTGAAACGTGTGAAGGCGATCGTTAACGGTTCCCCCCGCCATGTTTATGTTTGTACCCGGTGTATGCGTTCCGGTAAGGTCACCAGAGCGGTCTAATTGTACAGATAAACAGGTAAAGCACTCAGACTTTGGTCTGAGTGCTTTTTCTATTGGTATGCTGCGGGGCAGTTTTCACTTGCACCACTCCCCCGCTTCCGTTTGCTGTTTCATTCCCTCTGATCCCATTGAAATGAGCTCTGCCGGTTTCCCGGCGAAGCTCGTTTTTGATGAGTCTTACTTCCTTTTGCGGTTTCTCCGCAATCTTCGTGACCTTGGGATCAGCTGGAAGTGCGGAATTAAATAAAACTTAGAAAAAACCACCGGAGCAACACGTTCCGGTGGTTTTGTTATGCATTACAGCCAAGTGGTCTCTGTCAGCTCGTCCTTTTTGGCCCGGCGCATGAGGCTGCTCACCACATCCTGCACGGCCACGCCATGATAAAGGACCTCATAGACGCTGCGGCAAAGGGGCATTTCCACACCCTCCCGCTGAGAGAGCTGGTAGATGCTTTCTGCGGCGTAATAGCCCTCCACCACGGCGCCTACCTCCGCCATGGCCTCCTGTGCGGACTTTCCCTGTCCGATTAGAATGCCTGCGCGGCGGTTCCGGGAGTGCATGGAGGTGCAGGTGACGATCAGATCGCCCATACCTGCCAGACCGCCGAAGGTCTGCCGGGTGCCGCCCAGCTTTTCGCCAAGGCGCGTCAGTTCCGCCATGGCGCGGGTCATCAGCAAAGCCTTTGTATTATCCTGATAGCCCATGCCGTCACATACGCCGCAGGCCAGAGCCACTACGTTTTTCATGGCGGCGGACAGCTCCACGCCCACGATATCCTCACTGGTATAGACCCGGAAATAGTCATTCATGAAAGCGTCCTGTACCAGCCGGGCCACTTTCAGATCCGGACAGGCGGACACGCAGCCGGTGGGCATCCGAATGCTTACTTCCTCTGCGTGAGAGGGACCGGAAAGGGCAGCTACTTTACAGATGTTCCCGATGACTTCCGTCAAAATCTGGCTCATGCGGAGGTTCGTATCCCGCTCGATGCCCTTGGAAACACTGACCAGAACGGTCTCCGGTGTCAGGTATGGGGCGATCTTCTTTCCCGTCTCCCGCACCGCGAAGGACGGCGTGGCGGAGATCACCAGTTCTGCCCCCTTCAGGCAGTCCAAATCTCCGCTGATCTTCAGGCTGTCCGGCAGCCGGACGCCCTTCAGCTTGGAATTCTTCCGGGTCTTTGCCATCTCCGCAGCCTTCGCCGGGTCATGGGACCACAAGGTCACATCATGTCCGTTGTCGCAGAGCACCATGCTCAGGGCCGTGCCCCAGCCGCCGCTGCCAACTACAACTGCTTTCATGTTATCCTCCTAAGTCTTCTTCCGATGGAAACTGAGTTTGTTTTCATTTCCCGCCAGCAAGCGCTGGATATTGGCCCGGTGCTTCCAGACGATCAATCCTCCCAGGCAAAAGGCCAGTACAATGATCGGCGTCTGGGGGTAGCAGTACCAGCTGATAAAGGGAAAGCTGGCCCCGGCCCACAGAGAGCCAAGGGAAACGTACCGGGTCAGGGCCGTTAAGATCAGGAAACCGCCCCAGACAACAACGGCGATGCGCCAGTCGATCATAATGGCCACAGCACCGCCGGAGAGGATGCCCTTGCCGCCCTTGAACTGGAACATACAGGGGAACATGTGGCCCAGCAGGCAGAACAGCCCCGCCCAGTATTTGGCGAAGGTGTCCCAATACGCAACGGTAAAGTCTGCGGAGATGAAGATCGTATAGCCGCTGAACATCAGCCATTGGCTGACCAGCAGCGCCACAACTGCTTTCAGCACGTCGCACAGGATCACCACAAAGGTCAGCGGCCCGCCGAAGGTGCGGAAGAAATTGGTCAGGCCGGCGTTGCCGCTGCCGTGGTTCCGCACGTCATTCCGCAGGATATACTTGGAGACGATGACCGCCCCGTTGAAACAGCCGCAAAGGTAGGCGAATACCGCCGCGACGCCCAGCAGCAGCGGCAGCGGCACGCCGTTTGGAAAGATGCTCTGCACGGTCAATCCTCCTTATCGCCCTTTTCCCGGATGGACAGGATGATGGGGGTGCCCTCCAGACGGAAGGTGGAGCGGATGCAGTTTTCCAGATACCGCTGATAGGAGAAGTGGAACAGCCGCCGGTCATTGCAGAACACCACGAAGTGAGGCGGCTTCACGCCCACCTGCGTCATATAGTAGATCTTCAGGCGACGGCCCTTGTCCGTGGGAGGCTGGACGCGGGTCTGGGCATCCGCCAGAACGGTATTCAGCATACCGGTGGTGACCCGGAAAGCAGCCTGATTGGCAACATAGTCGATCATGTCGAACAGCTTGTCCACCCGCTGACCGGTCTTGGCGGAGATAAACAGAATAGGGGCGTAGGTCATATAGGCCAGATCCCGGCGGATGTCCTCCGTCATGCGGGTCATGGTCTTATCGTCCTTTTCCACCAGATCCCATTTGTTCACCACGATGATGCTGGCCTTGCCTGCCTCGTGGGCCATACCGGCCACCTTGGTGTCCTGCTCAGTGACGCCCTCGGTGGCGTCGATCATGATCAGGCACACGTCCGCCCGGTCGATGGCCATAGTAGCCCGGAGGACGCTGTACTTTTCAATGTCCTCTTCGATTTTGGACTTTTTCCGCATACCGGCGGTGTCGATAAAGACGAAGCTGCCCTTATCGTTGGTAAAGCGGGAGTCGATGGCGTCGCGGGTGGTGCCCGCCACGTTGGACACGATGACCCGCTCCTCCCCTAAGATCTTGTTCACCAGAGAGGATTTGCCGGCGTTGGGCTTGCCGATGACCGCCACCTTGATGGCGTCATCCTCCTCTTCCTCCTCGTCCTCCGGCGGGAAGTACTGCACGCAAGCATCCAGCAGGTCGCCGGTGCCGTGGCCGTGGACGGCGGAGACGGCGATGGGATCGCCCAGACCCAGATTATAGAATTCATAGATGTCCGGGCTGCGGCCCTGGTCCACCTTGTTGACAGCCAGGATCACCGGCTTGCCGCAGCGCTGGAGCATGGAAGCCACCTCCTGATCGGAGGCGGTCATGCCGGTCTTGATGTCGCAGAGGAACACGATGACCGTGGCGTTGTCAATGGCGATCTGGGCCTGAGAACGCATGAAGGCCAAGATCTGATTGTCCGTCCGGGGCTCGATGCCGCCGGTGTCGATGAGGGTGAACTTCCGGCCCTGCCAGTCGCTCTCCCCGTAGATACGGTCGCGGGTCACGCCGGGGGTGTCCTCCACAATGGACAACCGCCGACCGATGATCTTATTGAACAGCATGGACTTGCCCACATTGGGGCGGCCCACGATGGCGATGATAGGTTTCGACATAAGATGACTCCTTTCCTGAGCGGCGTTGGTGTGTTTCGCTGCCGCCGCAAGAAGTTGAATGATTGAATCTATTATATCCGTAATTCCCCTGTATGGCAAGGGAAAACGGAGACTTTTCACGGTGCGCTGACCCGGTACCCTTACGGTTCCGCGCAAAAGTAAAGGAGGGAAGAATTCTCTTCCCTCCTAAAGCAAGCAATTGTCTCTTACTTCGCCGCCACGGACTTGACAACTTTGACCTCACGGCCATTGTAGCTGCCGCACTCCTGGCACATTCTGTGAGGCAGGTGCAGAGCACCGCACTTGGGGCATGCAACGAGACCGGGGACAGCCAGCTTCCAGGTGGAGCTGCGTCTCTTATCGCGTCTTGCTTTGGATACTTTTCCCTTAGGTACTGCCATTGTGACACCTCCTTGATCTACAAAGGCCAGGCGGCCTTATTTATACTTTATTTGTTCTCCAAAAGCTTTGCAAGGACCGCCAGACGGGGATCCACTTCCTTTTTGCAGGAGCAGGGTCCCAGATTCAGGTCGGCACCGCAGCGGGGACAAAGTCCCTTGCAATCTTCAGAACACAGAGTTTTCGTGTCCATGTCGAGAATAAAGGCTTCACGAGCCAACTCGCCTACGTCCACCTTGCCGTCTTCCAGCAGGAGGATCTCGTCATCCTCCTCGTTCTGCAACTCTTCCGCCAGAATACAGCCGTAAGAAACCGCCTTCTCCTGAAGGAATTCCTTTCCGCAGCGGTCACACACAGCGTCCAACGTGGTGTGAGCCGTCAGCTCCAGATAAAGGACTTCCGCCCGGTTCCGAACCGCGCCTTCCACAATGACGGGCCGGCTGATGGGATTTCTTCCGCCGAATTCCATATCGGACAGATCCAGCTCAAACTGAAAATTCAGTTCCTTGCCGGGGATATGCAGAATAGGTCTAACGTCAATGAGCATAAGCTACCTCGCAATGACACGTTTAGTATTATATAGGATTGCATCCGCAATGTCAAACAGTTTTTTTGATTTTCCGCCAGTTTTTTCAAAAACGGCGGCGGGATCAAATTTCATCGTCCAACGGCGCCTCTTTTTTCTTCTCCGGGACCTCAAAACCCAAAATTCTCAGCTTGAAGCCCTTACAGATCCGCTCATACCCGGCGGCATGATAAACATCCTTGGGCCAGCGCAGGTTCCAACGGTCCCGCAGAACGCCCGCAAAGGGCCGCAGTTCCTGATCCGCCATGAGCATAGGCGTCAGATACCCTACTACCACCTGCTTGGTTTCGCCCCGGACCGTTGTGCGGTTCCAGAAGCGTGCCTGCTTCCACTGGGCCTCCAAGGCGTCCAGCAGGCTGTCCGCCAAAGCAGGAAGCCCGGACTCCCCCGCTTCCCGCACCGCCGCCAGATAGTCCGGCGTGAAGCGATCGCAGTATTCCCGGAACGTAGACTCATATCCCAGGCGGGTAAAGCCCTCCAGCCATTTGCCGTTGTCCGTCAGCGCCGCCAGCAGCCGTTCCGTCATAGGGGATCCTCCTCGTCGCCGTTGTCCGCAGGAAGCTCCTCTTCCACCGGATCATCGTTCCAGGTGGAGGGATCGTCCTTGTGGGCAGCGCCGAACTGATACGCCTTCCATTCCCGGCGCAGCAGCCAGAAGCCCACGCCGATAAACACCGCCGCGGCGGGAATGACCACCAGGACCGGAGTGCTGTCGGCTCCGTCTCTGTACAGGCTGTACAGCAGCTTGCCGCCTAAATAGATCAGATAACCGCCGGCCAGGGCCCAGACAAAATTGACCTGACCGGTCTGCTCTTGCTTTTGTTTCTTCATAGCTTCGCCTCTTTGATTTTCGTCCCACGCTTTACAACACGAGAAAAAGCGGGTATGATGAGAGCAGTCCACAATGAAAACGGAGGATGCTCATGCGGGAATTTACCATTGGAAAAAATGACGCCGGACAGCGGCTGGACCGCTTTGTGGCCAAGAACCTGCCGCTGCTCCCCCCTGCTCTGCTGCAAAAGTACATCCGCCTGAAACGGATCAAGGTCAACGGCAAGGGGTCTAAGCGGGATGTCCGTCTGGAGACCGGCGATATTCTTCAATTATACATCAATGATGAGTTCTTTGACAAGCCCAATGAGGAAAATCTCTTTCTCACGGTGTTCAAGCCACAGTTGAATATTGTCTACGAGGACGAAAATCTGCTGCTGGTGGACAAGCGTCCCGGTATGTCCGTCCACGCTGACGAGACGGAGAAGGTCAACACCCTTATCAACCATATCCAGGCCTATCTTTACCAGAAGCGGGAATGGAATCCCAAGTGGGAAAATGCCTTTGCCCCGGCGCTGTGCAACCGGATCGACCGGAACACCGGCGGCATCGTCATCGCCGCCAAGAACGCGGAGACCCTGCGGATCATCAATGAGAAGATCCGGGCCCATGAGCTGGAAAAGTCCTACCTTTGCATCACCGTGGGCCGGCCCAAGCAGCCGGAGGGAAAAATCGAGGGCTTTCTGCTGAAAAACGAGGCCAAAAAGGAGGTCCGCTTCTTCCACAAGCCAGTGCCCGGCGGCAAGACCGCCGTCACCCTTTACCGGACTCTCGAAAGCCGGGGCGGGCTGTCTCTGGTGGAATGCCGTCTGCTGACGGGCCGCACCCACCAGATCCGCGTCTCCATGGCGGAGATCGGCTGCCCCCTGCTGGGGGACGGCAAGTACGGCAAGGGCGATGTGAACCGCCGCTATCATGAGACCCGGCAGGCGCTGTACTCCTACAAGCTGCGGTTTGATTTTCCCACCGACGCCGGTCTTTTGAACTACCTGAAGGGGCAGGAATTTACAGTGGAAAACGTTCCCTTCCGGGAGAAATATTTCCCAGAAATACCTTCTTAATATCTTTTTTGAAAAACGCCCGACAAAATTGGGCGTTTTCCTTGACATTTCAAGGGTTTTCCGCTATGATTCTGAATTGCCGAATTTCAAAGAAACAGGGTCCCCCCTTAACAGAGAGAAGAGGCGGCATTTTTCAGGCCCCCACCGGAAAACGGGTGGGAAACGGCCTTATGAAATGGGGGAGGATACATGTCCAAAGAGTTGATTCGCCTGCGGGATCTCTGCATGGCATTCGACGACGAGCCGGTTCTCGATCACATTAACCTTTATATCAATGACAAAGAGTTCCTCACACTTCTCGGACCCAGCGGGTGCGGCAAGACCACCACGCTGCGTATCATCGGAGGTTTCGCGACGCCTACGTCGGGAGACGTCCTGTTCGACGGTGTGAGGATTAATGACGTCCCGCCCTATCAGCGGCAGATCAACACCGTTTTCCAGAAATACGCCCTGTTCCCTCACCTGAATGTGTATGAGAACATCGCCTTTGGTCTGCGGATGCAGAAGCTGCCGGAGGCTGAGATCAAGGAGCGGGTCATGGAGATGCTGGAGACCGTCAGTCTCAAGGGCTTTGAGCACCGGCGTCCGGAGGCCCTTTCCGGCGGTCAGCAACAGCGGGTAGCCATTGCCCGTGCGCTGGTAAACCGCCCCAAGGTGCTGCTGCTGGACGAACCGCTGGCGGCGCTGGACCTGAAGCTGCGGAAGGATATGCAGATCGAATTAAAGCGTATCCAGCAGCAGGTGGGCATCACCTTCATCTATGTGACCCACGATCAGGAGGAGGCTCTGACCATGTCCGACACCATCGTGGTCATGGATAAGGGCTCCATTCAGCAGATCGGAACGCCGGAGGATATTTATAATGAGCCGAAGAACGCCTTCGTGGCGGACTTCATCGGCGAGTCCAACATCATCGACGGCATTATGCCCGAGGACAACGTGGTGCAGATGTACGGTCGGCGCTTCCCCTGTCTGGACGGCGGCTTCGCCCCCAACGAGGCGGTGGACGTGGTCATCCGGCCGGAGGACATCGACATCGTCCCCGTGGAGCAGGGCCAGCTTACCGGCACCGTCACCTCCGTGACCTTCAAGGGAATGCAGTATGACATCATCGTGGATTTCAAAGGCTTCAAGTGGCTGATTCAGACCACGGACCACTCCCCCGTTGGCTCCCATATCGGCATCAAGATCGATCCCGACGGCATCCACGTGATGAAAAAGAGTTCCTACTCTGGACTGTTCGGTGACTATTCCTCCTTCTCCGAGGAATACGACGAACTGGACAATGCCAGCCTGACGCTGGACGAGGAGGAATCCGGGGATGAAGAATAAACTCTCTCTGTTCGCGGTTCCCTATGTGGTGTGGATGGCGCTGTTTGTGGTGGCGCCCATCATCATGGTGGTCATTTACGCGTTTTCCACCTCTGTCGGCGGCTTCACACTGGGAAACTTCGCCAAAATGGGCACTTACACCGTGGTGTTCACCCGCTCCTTCAAGCTGGCGATTATCGCAACGGTGATCTGCCTGCTGATCGGCTATCCCCTGGCCTATATCATGAGTAAGGAAGGCCCCCGGTTCCAGCGGCTGGCCATGGTGCTCATTATGCTGCCCATGTGGATGAATTTCCTGCTGCGCACCTATTCCTGGATGGCCATTCTGGAAAACAACGGCCTTCTGAACCAGCTGTTCCGAAAAATCGGCCTTATCGCCCTCTATAACAGCGTCTGCGGCACGGACATCACCTTTTTCCGGATGATCAACACCCAAGGGGCTGTGGTGCTGGGCATGGTGTATAACTACCTGCCCTTCATGATCCTGCCCATCTACTCCGTGATTGTGAAGCTGGATCACAGCCTCATTGAGGCGGCCCGGGATCTGGGTGCCGACTCCTTCCAGGTGTTCCGCCGGGTGATTCTGCCTTTGTCCCTGCCTGGCGTGCTTTCCGGCATCACCATGGTGTTTGTCCCCTCTGTCTCTACCTTTGCCATCAGCAAAATGCTGGGCGGCGGTACGGAAATGCTGCTGGGCGACCTCATCGAACAGCAGTATATGGGCGGGGCGTACAATCCCTATCTGGGCGCGGCCATCTCCCTTGTAATGATGGTGATCGTGGTCATCTGCATGGTGGTCATGAACCGCTTCGGCGAGGGTGAAGAACAGGCGGTGATGATGTGAAGAAGAATAATTCGTTTCTGGACCGCCTGTTTATGGCGCTGGTGTTCCTGTTCCTCTATGCCCCCATCCTGCTTCTGATTGTCTTTTCCTTCAACGCCGGCAACAGCAACATGGTCTGGAAGGGCTTTTCCCTGGACTGGTACGCCAAACTCTTCCGCAATCGGCTTATCATGCAGAGCGTGTACACCACGCTGATGGTGTCCCTGCTGGCCACCATCAGCGCCACCGTGGCCGGAACCTTCGCCGCCATCGGGTTCTACGCCATGCGCCGCCGGGTCCGGAATCCGCTGATGACCGTCAACAATATCCCCATGATGAACGCGGATATCGTCACCGGCGTTTCCATGTGCCTGTTGTTCGTGGCGTTTTTCAGCGGTTGGGGCAGCTTTGCCTCCTGGTTCAACACACTGGGGCTGTTCCGGCTCCCCACCCACCTGACCATAGGCTTCGGGACGCTGCTCATCGCCCACATCACCTTCAACATCCCCTACGTGATCCTCTCCGTGGGCCCCAAGCTGCGGCAGATGGACCGCAATCTGGTGGACGCGGCTATGGATCTGGGCTGCACCTGGATGCAGGCCTTCTGGAAGGTCATCATCCCGGAGATCAAGCCCGGCATCGTCTCCGGTGCGCTGACGGCCTTCACCATGAGCATTGACGATTTCGTCATCAGCTACTTCACCGCCGGTTCCGCCTCTTCTACCCTGGCCATGACCATCTACAGCATGACCAAGAAGAAGGTGACCCCGGAGATCAACGCCATCTCCACCCTGCTGTTTGTGACGGTGCTGGTCCTGCTGGCGGTCATCAACGTCCGGGAGGCCCGGCAGGAGCGTAAGCTGGCCGCGGAGCAGCGGCGATAAAAACAGTTTCACGGCGTAAGCCTGAAATAGAAAAATCAAAAAAACACTGGAGGAATGATCAATTGAAAAAAGCATTAGCCTTGACTTGTGCCATGACCATGGCGGCAAGCCTGTTTCTCACCGGATGCGGCGGCAGCGACTATACAACCATGAGCGGCAACGGCTCCGACAACAATTCCGGCAGCAGTAACGGCAGCGGCAAACGGGTTGTGAATGTTTGCAGCTGGGGTGAATACATTGACGAGGACTTGATCTACAAATTCGAGGACGAAACCGGCATCAAGGTCAACTACCAGACCGCCGAGAGCAATGAAGCCCTGTATTCCCTGCTGAAAACCGGTGCTGGTGACTATGACGTCATCGTCCCTTCTGACTATATGATTGCCCGTCTCA
>OEMZ01000242.1_pt1 | contig 17671 bp, 16 predicted proteins | sample 1503731 | NCBI WGS metagenome assembly OEMZ01 (sample SAMEA3182062, study PRJEB22505) | gut metagenome | biome: human; feature: gut; material: Stool; isolation source: human stools | place: Canada | collected 2013-01-14
GTAAGACCATCGAGATCCCCATCAAGGCAAACTACCGCGAAGGTCTGACCGCTCTGGAATACTTCATTTCCTCCCGTGGTGCCCGTAAGGGCCTGGCCGATACCGCTCTGCGTACCGCAGACTCCGGTTATCTGACCCGCCGCATGGTGGATGTCTCTCAGGACGTCATCATCCGGGAGCAGGACTGCGGCGTGACCCACGGCATCAAGGTCTCCCGCATCAGCGAAAACGGCCAGGTCATTGAGAAGTTCTCTGACCGCGTCCGGGGCCGCTACCTGGTTGGCGACGTGGTGGATGCCGAGACCGGCGAGGTGCTGATCTCCAACACCAAGATGATGATGGAAGATGACGCCAAGCTGATGGAAACCCGGGCATGGGTGCAGAAGAACCCCCGCCAGGGCGACGAGTGCAGCTTTGATCCCGCCAAGGACGAGTATCCCACCGTCATGATCCGCACCGTTCTGACCTGCAAGGCCCACAGCGGTGTGTGCGCCAAGTGCTACGGCATGAACCTGGCCACCCAGCAGCCTGTCGGCCCCGGCGAGGCGGTCGGCATCATCGCGGCCCAGTCCATCGGCGAGCCCGGTACCCAGCTGACCATGCGTACCTTCCATACCGGCGGTCTGGCCGGCGGCGATATCACGCAGGGTCTTCCTCGAGTTGAGGAACTGTTCGAGGCCCGCCGTCCCAAGCGGATGGCCACCATCGCTGAGATCGGCGGCACCGTTCGCTTCGAGGAAGCCGCCAAGGGCAGCCTGATGAACCTGATCGTCACGGCCAGCGACGGCGAGACCTGCACCTACGCAGTGCCTCACACCGGCCTGCTGGTGAAGGACGGCGAGGTTATCGAAAAGGGCACCCAGCTGACCTACGGCGCTCTGAACCCCCACGAGGTCCTGCGGATCCGCGGCAACGACGCTGTTTACAACTACCTCATTCAGGAAGTTCTGCGCGTGTACCGTCAGCAGGGCGTTGACATCAACGATAAGCACATTGAGGTCATCGTCCGTCAGATGATGCGTAAGGTGCGCATTGAGGATGCCGGCGATACCAAGTTGCTGGACGGCTCCATGACCAACGTTCTGAAGTTCGAGGCCGCCAACGAGGAGATCGACCGCCGCAACGCGGCCGGTGAGACCAACGAGATGGGCGAGCCTCTGCGGAAGGCACAGGCCACGCAGCTGCTGATGGGTATCACCAAGGCCTCTCTGGCCACCGATTCCTTCCTGTCCGCCGCATCCTTCCAGGAAACCACCAAGGTTCTGACGGAGGCTGCCATCATGGGCAAGAAGGACCACCTGGTGGGTCTGAAAGAGAATGTCCTGATCGGTAAGCTGATCCCTGCCGGCACCGGCCTGCAGGCGTACCGTACTTTTGCCGAGGAGCTGGTTCCCGCTGAGACTGTTCAGGAAAAGGAAGCCACTCTGGAGGAGATCTGATCTCCCGGCATACCTTATAATATGTTATCTGCGAGGCGGCTGGATGGCCGCCTCGCAGTCATTATTCTCATACCTGCTATCAGCAGAATTGCCGGTGTTCCGGAAAAATGACGGAAAAATCGGGGATATAAAAGGCAAAGTTGAAAAAACTGGAAAAAATTCGTGGATTTTCGGAAACTACTTGACGATTTTCAACGTCCATGCTATAATTTCAAACTGCGCGGACTATATTCCGCGGAATTTTCCATGCGTTTCAGGAGGATGCCCCCGTGTTGACAGAGCTTGCTTCCCGGGAAAAGGTGATTGGCGTGAAACAGTCCGCCAGAGCGATCCGGGATGGACGGGCCCAGCGGGTATTTCTGGCCTGCGACGCGGACGAGCTTGTTCTGGAACCTATCCGCAGCGCCTGCGGCAGTCTTCCCGTGGAGGAAGGCTACACCATGGCCCAGCTGGGCCGTGCCTGCGGGATCGCGGTGGGAGCCGCCGTTGTAACGGTTTTGAACTAATTTGGTTTTTTCGGAATAGTTTCTGACTGTTCCGCAAAAAATAAAGGCTGTCGTTTTCGATTGGCCGCATTTTCAAAGAAAGGAGAACTATTCCATGCCTACTTTTAACCAGCTGGTCCGCAAAGGCAGAGAGCAGGTGACCTACAAGTCCACTTCTCCCGCCCTGCAGTATGGTCTGAACACTCTGAAGACCAAGACCACCGATCTCCCTTCTCCCCAGAAGAGAGGCGTCTGCACCGCCGTGAGAACCGCGACCCCCAAGAAGCCCAACTCCGCGCTTCGTAAGATCGCCCGTGTGCGCCTGACCAACGGCTACGAGGTCACCGCTTACATCCCCGGCGTCGGTCACTCCCTGCAGGAGCACTCCGTCGTGATGATCCGCGGCGGCCGTGTCAAGGACCTCCCCGGCGTCCGTTACCACATTATCCGTGGTACTCTGGATACCCAGGGTGTTCAGGGCCGTATGCAGGCACGTTCCAAGTACGGTGCCAAGCGTCCCAAGCAGAAGTAAGATTCTGCCACTGAATTGAGCTTTGCCGAAAAGGTTTATATATATGACACCTCTTTGGCAGGCCGTACAGCGGCTAATGTTCCGCCGCTGAGTACCTATGATTTCTATTCTATAAGAAGGAGGGAAGCAAAGTGCCCAGAAGAGGTAATGTTCCCAAGAGAGAAGTTCTGCCCGATCCTATGTACGGCAGCGTCCTGGTGACCAAGCTGGTCAACAGTGTGATGCTGGACGGCAAGAAGGGCGTAGCTCAGAAGGTTGTTTACGCTGCCTTCGACCAGATCAAGGAAAAGACGGAGAAGGACCCCGTTGAGGTTTTCCAGCAGGCGCTGGAGAACGTCATGCCCAGCCTGGAGGTCAAGGCTCGCCGTGTCGGCGGCGCCAACTATCAGGTGCCCATGGAGGTTCGTCCCGCCCGTCGTCAGACCCTGGCCCTGCGCTGGCTGACGGCCTATTCCCGCTCCCGCAGCGAGCGCACCATGGCCGAGCGTCTGGCCGGTGAGCTGATGGATGCCGCCAACAACACTGGTGCGTCTGTCAAGAAGCGTGAAGAGATGCACAAGCAGGCTGAGGCCAACAAGGCGTTCGCGCACTTCCGTTGGTAAGGCAAGGAGTAAGATCGTATGCCGAGAAAAACACCGCTTAAAGACGTTCGTAATATCGGTATCATGGCGCACATCGATGCCGGTAAGACCACCACGACCGAGCGTATTCTCTACTACACCGGCGTGAACTACAAGATCGGCGAGACCCATGACGGTACCGCTACCATGGACTGGATGGCCCAGGAGCAGGAGCGCGGTATCACCATCACCTCCGCCGCTACCACTTGCTTCTGGAAGGGTTCCAAGAATCAGTTCCCTTCCACCCGTATCAACATCATCGACACCCCGGGCCACGTGGACTTCACCGTTGAGGTCCAGCGTTCCCTGCGCGTGCTGGACGGCTCTGTGACCGTTCTGTGCGCCAAGGGCGGCGTGGAGCCCCAGTCCGAGACCGTGTGGCGTCAGGCAGACGAGTACAAGGTTCCCCGCATGATCTACGTCAACAAGATGGACATCATGGGCGCGGACTTCTACAACGTTCTGCACATGATCCATGACCGTCTCAAGTGCAACGCCGTGCCCATCCAGCTCCCCATCGGCTCCGAGGATACCTTCAAGGGCATCATCGACCTGGTGGAGATGGACGCCGACATCTACTATGATGAAATGGGCAAGGACATGCGCGTTGAGCCGATCCCCGCCGATATGGTGGACCTGGCCAACGAGTACCGCGAGAAGTTGCTGGACGCCGTCTCCATGTTCGATGACTCCATTATGGAGGATTATCTGGAGGGCAAGGAGATCGCCCAGGACCGCATCCGCAAGGCCATCCGTCAGGCGACCATCGCCAACGAAATGGTGCCCGTCACCTGCGGTACTTCCTATCGCAACAAGGGCGTGCAGAAGCTGCTGGATGCCATCGTGGACTATATGCCCGCTCCCAATGACGTGCCCGCCATCAAGGGCACCAACCCCAAGACCGATGAGGAAGAGGACCGTCATCCCAGCGATGATGAGCCCTTCTCCGCTCTGGCCTTCAAGATCATGACCGACCCCTATGTGGGCCGTCTGAGCTTCTTCCGTGTGTACTCCGGTCACCTGACCACCGGTTCCTCCGTTCTCAACAGCGTGAAGAACCAGAAGGAGCGCATGGGCCGTATCCTGCAGATGCACGCCAATCACCGTGAGGACATCGAAGAGGTCTGGGCCGGCGATATCGCCGCCGCCGTGGGCCTGAAGAACACCACCACCGGTGATACCCTGTGCGACGAGAAGGCCCCCGTCATCCTGGAGTCCATGGACTTCCCCGAGCCCGTGATCCGTGTCGCCATCGAGCCCAAGACCAAGGCTGGTCAGGAGAAGATGGGCCTGGCACTGGTGAAGCTGGCAGAAGAGGACCCCACCTTCAAGACCTATACCGATGAGGAGACCGGCCAGACCATCATTGCTGGTATGGGCGAGCTCCATCTGGAGATCATTGTTGATCGTCTGCTCCGTGAGTTCAAGGTGGAGGCCAATGTGGGCGCTCCCCAGGTGGCTTACAAGGAGACTGTCCGCAAGAAGGTGGACCAGGAGACCAAGTACAAGCGCCAGAGCGGCGGTTCCGGCCAGTATGGCCATGTCAAGATCACCGTGGAGCCCAACGAGTCCGGCAAGGGCTATGAGTTTGTCAACGCTGTCGTTGGCGGTGCCATCCCCAAGGAATTCATTCCCGCTGTCGACGCCGGTATCCAGGGTGCCCTGCAGTCCGGCGTTATCGCCGGCTTCCCTGTGGTGGACGTCAAGGTCACCCTGTACGACGGTTCTTATCACGAAGTGGACTCCTCCGAAATGGCGTTCAAGATCGCCGGCTCCATGGCCTTCAAGGAGGCTATGCGCAAGGCAGATCCCGTCCTGCTGGAGCCCATCATGAAGGTTTCCGTCATCGTGCCCGACGAGTATCTGGGCACCGTCATCGGCGACCTGACCTCCCGCCGCGGCCAGATCCAGGGACAGGAGGCCCGTCCCGGTGCACAGCAGGTGGACGCTCTGGTGCCTCTGGCCAATATGTTTGGCTATGCTACCGATCTGCGTTCCAACACCCAGGGCCGTGGCCAGTACACCATGGAGCCCCACAGCTACGCCGAGATCCCCAAGAGCATCCGCGACAAGATCGTGGAGGAGCGGGGCAAGAAAGCCGACTAATTCAGGTCTTGCTTTTCCCGGCGGGATATTGTAAAATATACGGTGCTATGAAACGCACCGTCCATATCAATCCATTATCATTCATTTAACTGACAGGAGGATTTTCAAATGGCTAAGCAGAAGTTTGAAAGAACCAAGCCCCATGTTAACATCGGTACCATCGGTCACGTCGACCATGGTAAGACCACTCTGACCGCCGCTATCACCAAGTGGCTGTCCCTGCAGGGCAAGGCCGAGTTCGAGGCTTATGACAGCATCGATAAGGCTCCCGAAGAGAAGGAACGCGGCATCACCATCAACACCGCTCACGTTGAGTATGAGACTGAAAAGCGTCACTATGCTCACGTTGACTGCCCGGGCCACGCCGACTATATCAAGAACATGATCACCGGTGCTGCCCAGATGGACGGCGCTATCCTGGTTATCGCTGCTACCGACGGCCCCATGGCTCAGACCCGTGAGCACATCCTGCTGGCCCGTCAGGTTGGTGTGCCCGCCATGGTTGTGTTCCTGAACAAGTGCGATCAGGTTGACGATGAGGAGCTGCTGGAGCTGGTGGAGATGGAAGTCCGCGAGCTGCTGACCACCTACAACTTCCCCGGCGACGAGATCCCCATCATCAAGGGCTCCGCTCTGAACGCCCTGATCTCCGAGTCCACCGATCCCAACGCTCCCGAGTATGCCTGCATCAAGGAGCTGATGGACGCTGTTGACGATTATATCCCCACTCCCGACCGTAAGGCCGATATGCCCTTCCTGATGCCCGTTGAGGACGTCTTCACCATCTCCGGCCGTGGTACCGTTGCTACCGGCCGTGTGGAGCGTGGCCAGCTGAAGCTGTCCGAGGAAGTGGAAATCGTTGGTCTGTCCGACGAGAAGAAGAAGACCGTTGTTACCGGTATCGAGATGTTCCACAAGCTGCTGGACTACGCCGAGGCCGGCGACAACATCGGCGCTCTGCTGCGTGGTATCGACCGTCAGGGCGTGGAGCGCGGTCAGGTTCTGTCCAAGCCCGGCTCCATTCATCCCCACACCAAGTTCGTTGGCCAGGTTTACGTTCTGACCAAGGACGAGGGTGGCCGTCACACTCCTTTCTTCAACAACTATCGTCCTCAGTTCTACTTCCGTACCACCGACGTGACCGGCGTCATCACTCTGCCCGAGGGCACCGAGATGTGCATGCCCGGCGATAACGTTGACATGAAGGTCGAACTGATCACCCCCATCGCCATTGAAAAGGGCCTGCGTTTCGCTATCCGTGAGGGTGGCCGTACCGTTGGTTCCGGCGTTGTTATCGAGATCGACGAATAATTCGCACCAATAGAAAGGCCTGCCGCTTAGCGGCAGGTCTTTTTTACGCCCAATTCAATTTTGTGTTCCCGACAGCCTCGGGATTCTGTATTTTCAAGGGGATCAGAGAATGCTGGAACACAAAATGGATTAGGCATTTTGGCGGTTTGCTCGATATGGGCGATGATAGCGGCAATAAACTGCTGGCTGTCCGGTCGGAAGTGGGGGGGTCCTGTGGAGCAGTCAGCTATCAGGAGGCATCCGTTTGCTGTGGGAAAACCAATGTGTCCTGAAATCCGTCGGTCCCGGTGCAGACCACGTCCCCCGCCACCGGGAGATCCTCACAGATGTAGAGGTTGAGCTGAACGCCGTCGGGCCGCTGGGGATAGTTGGTGACGGTGTAGGTGTAACGGGTCACCTGCTTGCCGCAGCAGGTCTCTAAGTCGAAGCCTTGGGATTTTTGCAGATCGTTGTAGGTGATGTAGTCCCCGCTGAGTTTAGGCGGCAGCAGAAATTGCAGCGTGGTCAGCGGCTCCGGGTCGATCTCCCAGCCCAGTTCCCGCAGATATGCCACCCGCTCTCCGTTGCTGGAAAGACAGGGCTGCTCTGACGCACCCACGTTACCGCCGTGCTGCCCCAGCAGCAGGATCAGCGCCGCCAGTACGGCCCCTGCGAGAATGACCGCCAGCGCGGCCTTTTTTCGTGTCAGTCGAATTGCTTGGATCATCATGGTCATCATCCCTCCTGTTTGTTTCTATTCCATTTTCCATCCGATTATGATAAAATTGAAAAAAACAGCGTGGGAGGATCAGTTATGGCGGCGCAGCGGCTGGATAAGATCATCGCCTCTACGGGGCGGTGGTCCCGCAGGGAAGTAAAGGACCTGGTTCGCCAGGGACGGGTGACAGTGGATGGGGTCCCGGCCCGGTCAGCTGAAGAAAAAGCAGACCCGGAGCAGGCTGTGATCGCCGTCAACGGAGAACTGCTGAACTGGCGCCGGTATACCTGGGTCATGCTGAACAAGCCGGCGGGGTATCTGTCCGCCACGGAGGACGGCCGGGGTGCAACGGTGCTGGACCTGCTGCCTCAGGATTTGCAGCGGCAGGGCCTGTTCCCGGTGGGACGGCTGGATAAGGACACGGAAGGCTTGCTGCTGCTGACCAATGAGGGCGGACTGGCTCACGAGCTGCTGTCTCCGAAAAAGCATGTGGATAAGGAATACTATGTCCGGGTGACGGGACGCCTCACCGAGGCGGACAGTGCCGCCTTTGCGGAAGGCTTGCACCTGGATGGCGGTTTGATCTGCCAGCCGGCGGAATTGCGGATCCTGACCTCCGGCGAGGAGAGTGAAGCCCGTGTGATTTTGCGGGAGGGAAAATTTCACCAAATCAAACGGATGCTGGCGTATCTGGGAAAGCCGGTACTGTATTTGGAGCGCGTCCGCATGGGCAATTTGCTGTTGGATCCGGCTCTGGAGCGGGGTACGTACCGTTTGCTGACCGCAGAGGAATGGCTGGCATTAGCAAAACTGACGGAGGAGACAGGAAAAACTCGAAACTTCAACAAAAAGGAAAGTGATTTTTTGTTGAAAAAAGAAAAAACATCTTGCAATCCGACAAAATAATCGCTATAATGACCTTACTGACAGATTGCACAATAGGTATGCGCGGGTAGGCCCTGCGTGATCCATAGTTTTCGTGTTGAGGAGGAACAGCCATGTCCGGAAGAATCTTTCAGAACGTAGTTCTGCAATTGAAGGAAAACACGGATCGAACCGTCGGCGTGATCGACGGTGAGGGCGTTGTCATTGCCTGCAGCGAGCTGTCTATGATCGGCCAGCGCTGGAGCGAGTATGTGGCGGCGGTAAACGGCGCCGCCGGCAGCATGGTCTGCTTTGACGGCAAGACCTTCAAGGCGCTCAGCGGCTGGGGAAACCAGTTTGATTACGCCGTTTTCGCCTTTGGCGATAATGAGATCAGCAAGACTATCTGTTCTATGGCAACGGTGGCGCTGAACGCAGCCAAGAGCTATTATGAGGAAAAGCATGACCGGGGGTCCTTCGTCAAGGATATCATCTCCGACAACATCATGCTGGGCGATATTTATATGCGGGCCAAGGAACTGCGGGTGGCCACCGACGTCAGCCGGGGCATTTTCGCCATCCGGGCCTTGCAGAAGGGGGAATCCGTTCCCACGGAGACCATTCAGGCCATGTTCCCGGACCGTCAGAACGACTTTGTCCTCAGCGTCGGCGAGGGGGATGTGGTTCTGATCCGCCAGCTGCTGGACGGCGCGGGCAGCAAGGAACTGAACAAGACTGCCGCCCAGATCGAGGAGGCCCTCCGGGTCAACGGTGAGAGCACCGTAGTGGTGGGCATGGGCACTATCGCCATGCACCTGCGGGATCTGGCCAAGAGCTATAAGGAGGCTCAGATCGCCATCGAGGTAGGCAAGGTCTTTGACACCGAAAAGTACATCATCAACTATGAAAATCTGGGTATCGGCCGCCTGATCTATCAGTTGCCTACTACCCTGTGCGAGATGTTCCTCCAGGAGGTTTTCAAGAAGAACCCCATCGACGCGCTGGATAAGGAAACTCTGTTCACCATCCACAAGTTCTTTGAGAACAACCTGAACGTTTCCGAGACCGCCCGGAAGCTGTTTGTCCACCGGAATACGCTGGTGTACCGTCTGGAGAAAATCAAGAAGCTCACCGGTCTGGATCTCCGGGAGTTTGACGATGCCATCACCTTCAAGGTGGCGCTGATGGTCAAGAAATATCTGACCAGCCGAGGCATTGATTCCTGATACTTTTACATGTGAGAAACCGGGAAGCCGTCAGGCTTCCCGGTTTGAGGCTGTCGATGAAGTGATAAATTTTCCGCGACGGTAAGGAAGGGTGTGTGCGGGAAACCCAAGAAGGGTGTCCCGCGCCATTAAAATCCTAAGTTTTCAGAACTTTTATGAAGTTCTGAAAACTTGCTCAGCGGGGAGAAAAGACTTTTTCGACACGCTGAAACCGGGAAGCCGTCAGGCTTCCCGGTTTTTTGTCGGAACGGAGACTGTTCTCAAAGCAAAAAACAGCTTTCCAAGGAGCGGGGGCGGTGGGGAACCGGAAAAATTTCCCGGGAAAAACTTTGAAAGGAATCTGCAAGGAAACGTTGCAATGTCCCGAAAAACCGTATATAATGTGACTATATGTAGTATTATGTCGACCTGATCCCATGGGGACAGGCCGATTGGACAAAGAATAAGGAGACTGCTTGATGATCCGCCTGAAAGACGTGGAAATGGAATATCCCAACGGGACCCGTGCCATCCGGGGTATCAGCGCCGCCATTGAGGATGGCGAATTTGTGTTTTTAGTGGGCCCCTCCGGGTCCGGAAAATCTACCATTATCAAAATGCTCACCGGAGAGGAGGTCCCCACAGCAGGCCGTATCATGATCAACGGCTTTTCCGTCAGCAACATTGCGGAGCGGCAAGTCCCCATGATGCGCCGGACGCTGGGGGTTATTTTCCAGGATTTCCGCCTGATCGAGAAAAAAACGGTCTATGAAAATCTGGAATTTGTCATGCGGGCTGTGGGAATGCCGAAAAAAGAGATCAAACAGCGCATTACATACGTTTTGCAGCTGGTGGGTCTGGAAAAGAAGGCGGAGAATTTCCCCAGCGAGCTTTCCGGCGGCGAGCAGCAGCGCGTGGCCATCGCCCGGGCGCTGGTGAACAACCCTGCTACCATCATTGCCGACGAGCCTACCGGCAATCTGGACCCGGAGCGCTCCATGGAGATTATGACGCTGCTGGTGAAGATCAACCAGCTGGGCACCACCGTGGTGGTGGTGACCCATGAAAAGGATCTGGTAAACAAATTCGGCAAGCGGGTCATTACCATTGACCAGGGCCGCATCATCAACGACAGCGTAGGCGGCTATGTGGGAGGGCATATCCATGAGTAAACACGATTTCGGATATTTCTTCCGCGAGGGTCTATCCAATATGTTCAGCCACGGCTTCATGTCCTTCGCCGCCATCGGCATTACCGTGGCGTGCCTGCTGATCATGGGCACCTTTACGCTGGTGGCCGTCAACGCGGACGCCAACTTGAAGCAGGCGGAGCAGGACAATGAGATTTTAGCATTTGTGGATGACAGCTATACGGAGGCACAGGCCAAGGCCCTGCAAAAGAAACTGGAAGCGGTGGACAATGTGGCGTCCGTCACCTTTATCTCCCGTGAGGAGGCCATGCAGTCCTTCATCAGCGAACACCCGGATGAGGAATATTTTCAGGATCTGGACCCCAACATCCTCCGGGACCGATTCGCCATCAAGGTCAAGGAGCTGAAGCTCCAGAGCCAGACAGTGGAACTCATCAAGGCCATTCCCGGCATCGGCGGCATCAACGCCTATGCGGAGCTGACCAATGGCTTCATCACAGTCCGGAATATCGCCACGGTCATCTGCCTGACGCTGATCGCAGTGCTGTTCGTTGTGTCCATGTTCATTATTTCCAACACCATCAAGCTCACCACCTTTGACCGGCGGGATGAGATCGCCATTATGAAAATGGTGGGCGCGACCAACGGCTTTATCCGCTGGCCCTTTGTGTATGAGGGCTTCATGCTGGGCCTTACCGGTGCGATCCTTGCCTTTTTGCTGCAATGGGGCTTGTATGAAGCCATTGCGCAGGGCGTTGCCAACAATGACACCTTACAGCTCCTTTCCATCGTGCCCTTCCAGCAGCTTTGGAAGCCGGTGGGCGGTGTATTTCTGGGGGCCGGCATCCTCATTGGCGTAGGCGGCAGCCTTTCCGCCATCCGGCGGTTCCTCCAGGTGTAAAGGAGGACGGGCATGAAGAAAAACAAGCGCTATGTCCGCATCTGCGCCGCGCTGCTCTGCGCGGTGCTGTGCCTGTCGGTGAATGTGGCCCCGGCTATGGCCGCCAAGGTCACCCAGGCGGATATCGACGCCCTGAAGGGAAATGCCGCCAGCCTGGATAAAAAGCAAAAGGAGATCCAGAGCAAGCTCAACAGTCTGAAGAACGACAAGGCGGCGGCGGTGCAGAAAAAGACCCGTCTGGATGACCAGATCGCCAACACCAACGCCAAGATCAGCAATACGGAGGCTCAGATCTCCGATTACAACGCCCTTATTTCTCAGGCGGAAACCGAACTGGCGGACGCCCAGCAGCGGGAGGAGGCTCAATACGAGCTGTTCTGCAAGCGGGTCCGGGAAATGGAGGAGCGGGGCACCATCAGCTATTGGTCGGTGCTGTTCAAGGCCAACAGCTTTTCCGACCTGCTGGGCAGTCTGGACTTTATCAACGAGGTCATGGACTATGACCGGCGGGTGATTCAGGACCTTCAGACCCTGCAGGCGGAGATCGCGGAGAAGAAAGCCGGTCTGGAAGCCAATAAGGCGGCGCTGGAAGCCGCCAAAGCAGAACTGGAGACCCAGAAAAAGCAGCTCAGCGCCCAGCGGGACGAGGCCAACAAGCTGGTCAAGGAGATCGACAACAACGCCGCCGAGTATCAGGCCACGCTGAAGGAGCTGGAGGCCGAGGAGCGCCGCATCGAGCAGCAGGTCAAGCAAATGCAGAAGAAGCTGGAAGAACAGATGGCGGCGGAGGGAAAGAAATACAACACTAACCCCGGCGGCTATATCTGGCCGGTGGACAGCCGGTATATCACCTCCACCGTAGGCGGGCGTAATTCCCCCGGCGGCGTTGGCTCCACCAACCACAAGGGCACCGACATCGGCCGGGTGGGTTACACCAGTCCGGTGTACGCTGCCAAGGCGGGCACGGTCATCATCGCCCAGCGGTCCAGCTCCTACGGCAACTATGTGGTCATTTCTCACGGCGTGGGCAACACCACCCTGTACGCTCACATGAGCAGCATCAAGGTCAGCGTGGGAACCTATGTCAAGCAGGGGCAGACCATCGGCATCACCGGCTCCACCGGACACTCCACTGGGCCCCACCTCCACTTTGAGGTGGTGGAAAACAATGTGCGGATCAATCCCCTGAGCCACGGCGCGGCGCCGAAGAAGGGGTATCTGACGGGCTACACCCTCTCCGGCACCTCGGTGGGCAAATAAAAGGAGGAAGTGCGAATGTATCTGAAAGCGATTATCTCCACACTGGCTGCGTGGTTCGTGGGACTTCTGATAGACGTAAATCTCGGTTCCGGCGATTGGCAGATCCTGTGTCTGCGGGGACTGCTGCCTGTGCTGGCCATGGGGCTTTGTATCCTCAGCGAACTGAAAAAGAAGTAAGGAACGGCGAACCGTTCTGAATCGACCTCCTGTCCCATACCATGGGGCAGGAGGTTGATCGTTATGGTAGGAATGATGCTTTGGGAACCAAGCGGGCACTGGACCCGTCCTGTTACGTTAAAGGAGACCAGCGTGCTGCATATCCGGTTTCTCTGCGCCCGGATGGCTCAGGACCGGCGTAGGAACCCCTTAACGGAGCGGCGGAGGCTCCGTACCGCCGGAAAAAAGCTGCTGCGGCAGAGGGTGGAACAGGTGGTGCTGCCTGCCGGGGCCTCAGCGGAGGCTCTGCCGGAGAGGCTGCGCCCGGTAGAGACTCTGTCGCTTCGGCGGGCCATCGCCGCGGACTGGTGCGGAGAGCTGCTGCGGTTTCGGGGGGAAAACCCCGCCGGGGCGCGGGTGCTGATCACGGCGGACGCCCTCTCCGGCGAGGTGGTGCGGACGGTGACGGAGCTGGCTCTGCGTCACCGGTATCTCATATTGAAGGTCCCCTTCGGCGGGGAGGAGCTGTGCCGCCGTCTGCGGCGGGAATACGGCGTGTCCATCGTGCTGAACCCGGAGACGGAGCGGGAGCCGGCGTCTGTCCACATGGCCTTTGACCCTACGGAAGCGCAGGGAGACGGCTTTTTGCCGCTGTATGACGAATCGCTGCCCCTGCCCCGGCTCCTGCTGCCGCCAGAGATGGAGGCAAGGCTGCCGGAGGGCCTTGACCGGGGCCAGCTTCTGTCGGTCCTGTGGCGGACCGGCGCTCTGCGGCCGGGGCAGGTGTCCGTGCAGCTGGAAGAAACGGAAAACAAAGGGGCTGTTCCCGAAATCAGGGCCTTTTGCCCTTGACAATCCGGAAGATACCTATTACAATATAAAACCATGGTAAATTAGGAGTGTTATACACTTCAGGATAATGAAAGGAACAGCCGAAATGGAAAAAGAATACAAAATGAGCCAAGCTCGCAAGGACGAGCTGGAGCAGGAACTGAATTATCTGAAGACCACCCGGTCCGACGAGGTGGCGGAGCAGATCAAGATCGCCCGCGGCTTCGGTGACCTCAGCGAAAACAGCGAGTATGATGAGGCAAAGAACGAGCAGGGCAAGCTCTATTCCCGCATTGCCGAGCTGGAAGTGATCCTGCAGCACGTGGTCATCGTGGATGAAACGGCCCCCTCCGACACCATCACCATCGGCTGCACTGTCACGGTTAAGGGCACCGACGGCAAGGAGGCCAGCTACAAGATCGTGGGCTCTCAGGAGTCCGACCCCATGCACGGCATCATCTCTGAGGAATCCCCCTTCGGCAAGGCCTTCCTGGGCGCCAAGGAGGGACAGGAGGTCGTGGTGGAAGCGCCCTTCGGCAACATCCACTACACCGTTGTGAAGATCGAACACTAAGGAGAAGGACTATGGCTGAACAGAAGAATCCCCAGGCCCAGCCGGAGCTGAGCCTGTCCGAGCAGACCCGCATCCGCCGGGAAAAGCTGGCCAATCTCCAGGCCGAGGGCCAGAACCCCTTTGAGATCACCCGTTTTGACTGGGATGCCACCTCCCAGCAGATCAAGGACAATTTTGACGCCATGGAGGGCAAGCCCGTCAAGGTGGCAGGCCGCCTGATGAGCAAGCGGGGCATGGGCAAGGTGTCCTTCTGCGATTTGCAGGACCGGGACGGCCGCATCCAGCTCTATGCCCGCCAGGACGAGATGGACGAGGCCGTCTACAAGAAGTTCAAGAAGTTCGACATCGGCGACATCGTGGGCGTCGAGGGCGAGGTGTTCCGCACCCAGCGGGGCGAGATGAGCGTCCGGGCGCATAACATCACCCTGCTGTCCAAGTCCCTCCTGCCCCTGCCGGAGAAGTTCCACGGCCTGCAGGATAAAGAACTGCGGTTCCGTCAGCGCTATGTGGACCTGATGGTGAACCCCGAGGTGAAGAAGAACTTCGTTATCCGTTCTCAGTTCATCAAGTTCATGCGGAACTATCTGGACAACATGGGTTACATGGAAGTGGAGACCCCCGTTCTGAACACCATCGCCGGCGGCGCCGCCGCCCGGCCCTTCATCACCCATCACAACACGCTGGACATTGATATGTACATGCGCATCGCCACGGAGCTGCCGCTGAAGCGGCTCATCGTGGGCGGCATGGACCGTGTGTATGAGATCGGCCGCATTTTCCGCAACGAGGGCATGGACCCCAAGCACAACCCCGAATTCACCACCGTGGAGATGTATCAGGCTTACGCCGACTTCCACACCATGATGGACATTGCCGAGGGCATTCTGGCAGGCGCTGCCAAGGAGATCAACGGCAGCTATCAGGTGGAGTGGATGGGCGAGCAGATCGACCTGACTCCCGGCTGGCGCCGGCTGACCATGGTGGACGCCGTCAAGGAGTATGTGGGCGTGGACTTCGGCGCCATCACCGATGACGCCGAGGCCGTGGCCGCGGCTAAGGCCGTGGGCGTGGAGCTGGCGGATGCCGCCGAAAAGACCTGGGGCAACGCCCTGTACGCCTGCTTCGATCAGAAGGTGGAGGAGAAGCTGATCCAGCCCACCTTCATCACCATGTATCCTGTGGAGGTCAGCCCCCTGACCAAGCGTAGCCCTGCCGATCCCCGGCTGACGGAGCGCTTCGAGCTGTTTATCTGCCACAGCGAGCTGGCCAACGCCTATTCCGAGCTGAATGACCCCATCGACCAGCGCCAGCGCTTTGAAAAGCAGGTGGAGCAGCGGGAGCGGGGCGATGACGAGACCGAAATGCTGGACGAGGATTTCCTCACCGCCATGGAATACGGTATGCCTCCCACGGGCGGCATGGGTATGGGCATCGACCGCTGCGTCATGCTGCTCACCGGCGCGGACACCATCCGGGAGGTCATCCTGTTCCCGACCATGAAGCCGCTGGATACCGACAAGAAGGCTGAAAAGGCCATTTCCGCGCCTGCCGCGGCTCCCGTGCAGGAGAAGATCGACTTCTCCAACGTGAAGATCGAACCCATCTTCAAGGACATGGTGGATTTTGAAACCTTCTCCAAGAGCGATTTCCGTGCCGTGAAGATCCTGGCCTGCGAAGCGGTGAAGAAGTCCAAGAAGCTGCTGAAGTTCACTTTGAATGACGGCGAGCGCACGGATCGCGTGATTTTGAGCGGCATCCATGAATATTATGAGCCGGAAGAGCTGGTCGGCAAGACGGCCATCGCCATCGTGAACCTGCCTCCCAGAAAGATGATGGGCATTGATTCCGAGGGTATGCTGATCTCCGCCGTTCATGAGGAGGACGGTCACGAAGGCCTGAATCTCCTGATGGTGGATGACCGGATCCCCGCCGGCGCGAAGCTGTACTAAGATTCGCATTTCTAAAAAACCAAAATGAAAGGGCAGTCCCGATTGGGACTGCCCTTTCTTGCGCAAATTGAGTTGTAAGGACTGTTTTACGGCTGGAAAAATATCAGTCCAGGCCCAGCACCGCCCGACCGCTGTCGCTCCAATAGCTGTCCAGTGCGGCGTAGGGGAAATGGAACTCCTGCGGGCCGTTGGCGTAAGAGGCCAGCTCGTAGGCGGAGAAGATCACCGTCAGACCGTCCGCATCAAAGGAGGCGGCGTAGTCACTGCTCCATTTCTCCAAAGTCTCCCGGTAATTATCCCAATAGACATCGGAGAGGGACTGCCCCTCCAGCTCCGGTGTCGATGCGATCTGTTCCTCCGCCTGCACCTCAATCATATCCGTCACTGCCAGCGTGAAGGTCTGGGGATCGGCAGCCAGCTCCGAGATGGTGAGGAACATGCCGCTGTCCAGATCATAGTTCCATGCGAAATACACGGTGTTGGGGTGCGCACCGCCCAGATAGCTGTAATAATCGGCGGCAATGCTGATGAGGGTGCCGGTGCGGTAGCAGGTGTAAGTCAGTTCCTCTGAAAGGGGAGCCATATGGTCCTCGGAAAACATCTCAGGCATATCCCGATACAGATCCTTCACAAAGGAAATGTTTTCCTCTGAGGAATTCGATTCCCGCCACTGGTCGAAATTTTCGTTAAAGGTATGGACCCGGTCCATGGCCTGCTCCTGCGCAGGGGTGGAAGGATCTTCGATCAGCGCACCGTTGGCGTAGGCCTGCAAATGAGGGATTTGGAAATCAATGACCATCAAAGTGGTGCCGTCCTCCGCTGTCACCGTTTGTTCATAGGGGTCGGTGGACACTTCATAAGTAATTTCCTCTGTATCCGCAGCGGGAGGTGGTGTCGGAGATTCCGGCATGGGAAGCGGGACAGCACCGCAGCCGCCCAGCAGCGCCGGCAGGCATAGGGCCAGGATCAGAGACAGATACTTTTTCATGTGAGGAACTCCTTTCAGGAAATGAGTCAGGGCATGACGGGATTCTGCCGCCAGAGGGAGCCGCAGGCTTCTGTCAGTTCCGGATACGCCAGAGCGTACAGGTCGGCGGCCCGGCTCTCGGTCTCAAAGAGACGCTGAGCGTCAGGGAAGAGGGACCGGATGGCGGCGGGCTTCGTAATGACCGGAAGGCGGGCGGTTTTCCGCATCCGGCCCAGCAGTGCGCGACCGATCTCATTAGCGGCCAGGACTCGCAGGTAAGGGACAGAGGCGGGCAGCTTGGCGGGGGTCAGGCCAAGATAGGCCCAGAGGACCATCCGCCGCAGCCGGGCGTAAGCGTAGCGCTTGGTTTTGGCGTTGTCTAAAACATCGTCAAGTGTGGCGGCGTTCCGGCTGGCGTTGTACAGCCGCTGGCCGACGCCCTCGTGTCCGGTGTCCAACGCATCGAATTCTGCCGGAGTCATGGACCGGAGCCGGGCCAGAATTGCCCGCTCACAGGCGGCGGCGAATACCGGCGCGCGGCCCGCAGTCTCTTCCACCTCGTAAACGGTCCTCATGGCCGGGACCATCCGGGACAGGGCATCGGCTGGGCGTCCTTCTGCCAG
>OEMZ01000276.1_pt1 | contig 15407 bp, 10 predicted proteins | sample 1503731 | NCBI WGS metagenome assembly OEMZ01 (sample SAMEA3182062, study PRJEB22505) | gut metagenome | biome: human; feature: gut; material: Stool; isolation source: human stools | place: Canada | collected 2013-01-14
TGCTCAGGTGCTTATAAAAAATATTAAATTATAGTGTTGCGGAAATTAGAGATATATAATGTTTTCTTTTTCATTTGATGATGACCTCCAATATTTTCTTGGTGGTTTCGGTAATCTTTGTTTTTTCAGACGTACGTTCGCCGATAAGCCAGATGATTTCACCTTTACTATCAGTTAATACATGCTGTGTCTTTTTTTGTATATAGTCAAATTTCCTATCGGTCATATAGTCACTCAACAGTTTGCTACCCTTCATGCCGAAAGGTTGAAATCTATCGCCTTCTTTTACCAGTCGGTAGGTGAGGGGAAAACTGACTTTTTCAGCATCCAAAGTGATACATTGCGATTCTTTGCTTGGCATGAAGTCACCCATATGCGAGAAGATTCTTATCTTGATTTGGGTTCCTTCGTCCATGTTGTAAATGCCTTCTTCTGGCAGTCGGAACGCTCTTTGCTCCTGAATGTTATTCAAGTCTTTTATGTTAGAAATCAACAGCTGTTCTCTGTCGATGACTATCATATAGTCTTCGTTTTTCCAAATTTTACCGACACCACGATCCTGACTGAAGAGGCTTTCACAGATGTCATCAATGGCATTGCCATGAAAACCATATCTGCCTAATTCTTTATGAAGTATGAATTCCGGACTTGGAGCATTCATGACAGATACTTTAGGGATATATATAGCTTTCCTATAAGAGTCGGTTGTACTGATGCTATCAATGCTCTCAAGTATACTTTTCGCTTGGCGTATGTATTTGGCAGAGAGAGCGATATTTTCACTTGCTGCCGGGTTGATACTTTCCAAAAGAGGTACTACATGATGGCGAATTTTATTTCTTAAAGCATCGTCTTCCAAATTTGTTGAATCTGTGACAAAATCTTGCTTTTTTTCTTTTAGGTATTGCAATATATCCTGTCGGCTGATGCAGAGAAGAGGGCGCAGAATATTTCCGTTTTTGGGGGCGATGCCTGCTAATCCGTCTACTCCAGATCCTCTTAACAGATTCAGAAGTAAAGTTTCTACATTGTCATCGCGATGATGGGCCACACAAATGCCTCCTGCATGCAAGTCTTTTACTAATTGGGCAAAATAGCTGTAGCGTAAGTTGCGTGCAGCCATTTCGATACTTACCTTGTGCAAATGGGCATAAGTATAAGTATCAAAATGGATTCGAGACAAACTGATTCCCTGTTGTTTACACAGATTTACACAAAATTGCTCGTCTCTGTCACTCTCTTCGCCGCGAAGGTGAAAGTTACAGTGCGCAGCAGTAATATTCAGTCCTATATTTTTCAAGATAAGCAATAGGGCAACGCTATCAGCACCTCCGGACAAGGCAACGATATATGGTGCTTGCCACTTGAACATACTATGGTGAATAATATATTTTTTGACGATATTTTCAATTTTGTTCATTCTGCGATACTTTAAAAGTATATGATGTTTTTTATTACTTTCTGTTTTTCAAAAAGTCTTCTGCCCGCTGCAAATCTTCTGGCGTGTCGATGCCTACAGTTTCTACATCTGTAGTACCAACTTTTATCTTGTAGCCATTCTGCAGCCATCGAAGTTGTTCCAGGCTCTCTGCTATTTCTAGTGAGCTTTGTGGCAGTTTGGTTACCTCTTTTAAAACTTCTTTGCGGTAAGCATAGATGCCCAAATGTTTCAGATAAGGAAAACTCTTGAGCCATTCTTCCTCTTCCTTTCCTCTTACGTATGGAATGATGCTGCGAGAGAAATACATAGCAAAGCCTTGATTGTCTACAACAATCTTTGGACTATTAGGATTTTTTACAGCTTCCATACTGGTAAAAGCTTTTCCTAAAGTGGCAATTTGGGTTGTTGGGTCATCAAAACACTGGCAGATGGTTTCCAGTTGACTTTTGTCAACAAAAGGTTCATCTCCTTGAACATTGACAATGACATCCCAGTCTCCACCAATTTTTTCGATAGCTTCTTCTATGCGGTCAGTACCGCTCTTATGATCCTTGCGCGTCATAACAGCTTTACCGCCAAATGCTTCTACAGCATTGAAAATTCGCTCATCGTCTGTTGCAACATAGGCTGCTTCTAGACAACTTGCTACTTTCTCATAAACATGTTGTATCACTGGTTTGCCATCTAACATGGCAAGTGGCTTTCCCGGGAAACGTGTTGATGCGTATCTTGCTGGAATAATTCCTATAAATTTCATAATCTTCTATATTTAAACCTGTTTACTATTCAATTCATGCGATTCGTTTAACTTCAAATAAAAAAGTTGCACTTCCGCAGACGCAAAAGTACAACTTTATTTTGTATTCACCAAAAAACTTTTTGTTTTTTTGAAAAACCTCAGAGAATATTTAATGTTCTCCCATTTTTTTATTCGTATCTGATAGCCTCGATAGGGTCGAGCCTTGCTGCCTTCTTTGCAGGATACCATCCAAAGAAAACGCCAGTAAATGTACAGACAGCAAAACTCATAATAATGCTCCAAGGCTCTATTTGGGTGGCTATATGGAAGAAATAGTTAAGACTGAGCGATAAACTAACTCCCAATATCACTCCTATAATACCGCCAGTTACAGAAAGTAAGATAGCTTCTATCAGAAACTGGTTCAAAATATCAATACCTCGTGCGCCCACACTCATTCGAAGACCTATTTCGCGGGTTCGTTCTGTTACAGATACATACATGATGTTCATGATTCCGATGCCGCCTACCAGCAGCGAGATTCCTGCCACGGATTCGAGCAGGATGGTGATTGTAGACATGGTAGAATTCATCATGCTTGAAATTTCCTCTTGAGAGCGGATATTGAAGTCATCTTCATCTGCTTCAGTAGTATCTGTTGCGTCTTTCAATTTGTGGTTGCGTCGCAATATTTCTGTAATCTGATCTTGGGCAGGTTGAGAAGCCTCTTCGGTGATAGCTGAGCAGACGATGCCTCCTAAATAGGTTTGTGCCATAATTCGCTTCATTACTGTTGTATAGGGGGCAAGTACTAAATCATCCTGGTCCATACCCATACTATTGTAACCTTTCTTCTTCAAGACACCGATTACTCTGAATGGAATGCTGTTAAATCGCACAACTTTACCGATAGGATCGCTGCCATCAGGGAAAAGATAGTCAACTACTGTCTGTCCCAAAATACAAACTTTAGATGCAGCCTTAATGTCTGTATCTGTAAACATTTCTCCATCTGCCACTTTCAGTTGTCGGATGGAAAGATAGTCTTGGTTTACACCATAAATGGAACTTTGGGTGTTGTTGTTTCCGTAGATCCACTGTCCGGAACTGTTTACAGTAGGAGAAATAGCTGAGATATAATTACATTCGTCTTTGATGCTCTGATAGTCGGCTTGCTTCAGCGTCTCCATTGACGAAGCATCCTGTCTCACACCGCCACGCATGTCTGCACCTGGTGAAATCATAATCATGTTTGATCCCATCTCTGCGATGTTTGCCTTGATGCTGGCTTTACTTCCTTGTCCGATGGCAAGCATGGTAATAACCGCAGCAATACCGATGATGATGCCAAGTGCGGTAAGGAAAGAGCGCATTTTGTTGGCAGCAATAGCGCGGATGGCTATTTTGAAAAGATTCTGATAATTCATTTTACTTGTTGTAATGTTAAATGTTAAGTGAAAACTTCGTTTGCTATTGGATGCTAAGTAATTTAACATTCAACACTTAACATTGAAAACTTGCCAACTTATTCGTCCGTGTTGGCCGGCAAGGCTGCCAGACCTTCGGCTGCCGATAGAATATGTTCGTTATAGGTGTCGCTGATGATGTGACCATCATGCAGTTCGATATTACGACTCGAATAATTTGCAATGTCTGGGTTGTGGGTAGCGAAGATGATGGTTCTTCCTTCTGCATAAAGTTTTTGGAAGAGTACCAGAATCTCAAAACTGGTTCTGGTGTCGAGATTACCCGTTGCTTCATCAGCAAGTATCACAGCGGGGTTGTTGACCAACGCACGAGCTATTGCTACACGCTGCATCTGTCCTCCAGACATCTGATTACTCTTATGATAGAGACGTTCTCCTAAACCAACAGCTTTCAGCGATTCGATAGCACGTTGCTTTCGTTCTTCTGCGCTTACGTTCGGGTTGTACATCAGTGGAAGTTCTACATTTTCTACACTTGTAGTCTTCGGTAGAAGATTGTTGTTCTGGAAGATGAATCCAATCTTTCGGTTTCTAAGAATGGCGCGATCATTACGTGACATCTTTCGTACGCTTACTCCATCCAGATAGTATTCGCCACTGGATGGGGTATCAAGACAACCTAGCTGGTTCAGCAGGGTAGATTTACCTGATCCTGATTTACCCATGATGGTAACAAACTCACCTTCGTATATTTTAAAGCTTACACCTTTTAGGGCGTGGACAGTTTCCTCACCCACAAGAAAGTCGCGACGAACATTGTCGAGTTCTATCACAACTTTCTTTTCGCTGTTTGCTTGAATATTGCCGTTTGCCATACTCTTATTTTTTATTTTTTCTTTCCTCTAGGTCCAGGACCGCTAATCAAACCTTGACTTTGTTGAGGCTCCTCATTCTCTTCAGGGGTATTAACTATGATTTCAGTTACAATCTTCTGTCCCTTCTTCAAACCCTTGATAATTTCAGTATGTATACCGTCGCTCTGACCGATGGTTACAGAATGAGCTGTAAGGGTATTGTTAGCAAGAGTCCAAACTTTGTTTTTTCCTTTGCAGTCAACAATCTTGATATTCTTTCCCACAGTTTCCTTGGTTGGAGTAAAGCGGAGTGCTTTGTTGGCAACGGCAAAAATACCAGCTCGTTCTTGTGTAAAGATGGTAACATTTGCTGTCAGTCCTGGTTTTAACTTGAGATCTGCGTTGGGTGCAGAGATGACAACCTCGTAAGTGACTACATTGTTTGTTGTAGTAGCTTCCAGACGAACCTGTTTTACTGTTCCCTGGAATACATCGTCAGGATAAGCATCTACAGTAAAATTAACGCGGTCGCCTTCTTTTACACCGCCTATATCAGCCTCGTCAATATTTGCATTCACCTGCATGTTGGTCAGATCTTTAGCGATAGTAAAGAGCTCTGGAGTGTTGAAGCTTGCTGCTACGGTCTGTCCTTCCTCTACGCTTTTTGATATGACAGTTCCATCTATTGGGGATGTAATTGTAGCATAGCTCAGGTTGGTTTGGGCTTTCTGTACATTTTCCTTGGCCGAAGCTACTTGCTCTTTCGCCTGGCGATAGGTGAGAAGCGCATTTTCATAATCGTCAGCACTTACCAAACCTTTCTTATAGAGGGGCTGGTAGCGGCTCATGTTTGCACTCTGATAGTTCAAACTGCTTTGCGCACTTGCCAGGTTAGCTTTGGCAGTATTCAACTCGCTCATCAGGTTGGTTTTGTCGAGCTCAGCTATGACTTCACCTTTTTTACCTGCGAATTGTAATCAACATAAAGTTTGTTTACAATACCACTCACCTGTGTACCAACCGTTACAGAAGTTACCGCTTCAATAGTACCGGTTGCAGTTACACTATTCTGCAATGTTTGTGTGGTTACAGCTTCCTGCTTGAAGTCTATTTGCTCTTCGTTTTTACTTCCAGAGAACAGCCATGCTGCCACAGCTACGATGATTATCACAATCATGGCAATCCAGATTTTGCTGATTCTAAGTTTTTTCATAAAAATGTATGTATACCTATTAATGATTTGCAATATGTTTTCGGATGTTAATACCAATCTTTCTCTTTAGATTCTACCGTTTTGGTAGAATTTCAACATGTTGATATTCAGAATGGTAAGATACTTTGCCTGAAGCTCGTTCTGTTTAGCCTTCAGAAGATTATCTTTGCCAGTTCTCAATTCTACGATGTTCTTTAATCCCAGTTTAAACTGCTCACTTAACAGATCGTAGCTTGTTTGGGCACTCTCGCTGCTCACCTTGGCAGCCTTAAACTGGCTTTGGTTTGTATTAGCCTGCAACCAATAGTTTTCGATAGTAGAGTAGAGCTTAGTTTGCTCATTCTTTATATCGAGCAAGATGCTTTCACGCTGAATGAGTGCTTTATTGACAGAAGTCTTGGTCTGTCGGTTATCAAAGAGAGGAATACTGACACCGATTCCACCACCCATGCTGAAGTTGGTTTTCATCTGACTGCCCCAACCGTTTTTGTTCATGGATGTGGTGCTGGTCGTAGCTCCTGCATTTGCGCTGATGGTTGGCAACTTTCCTGCCTTTGCAATCTTGATGTTCAGATCGTTCTGGTCGAGTTTGTTTTGATAGCTCAAAAACTCAGGGCGATTCTGAAGCGCAGCTGTATAGACACTGTTCATTCCTGGGATAGAGGCCAGAGCCATCTGGTCAGTTGTGCTTGGAATAGCGATGTCGAAAGCTTCTTCACTGGTAATCTGCAGGAGTTCCTTCAACTGTCGTTTATAGTTTTTAACGTTACTTTCAGCCTGCACGATGTTAAACTCATCTTGTGCTCTCTGTGCTGTAAGTTGTGCTAAGTCTGCTTGGCTCATCTTGCCAATTTTTACCATTTCCTTACCACGCTCTTCGTTTTGAACACTCGACAGATAACTTTCTTTGTTTACGTTGATAGCCTCTGTAGAGTAAAGTATCTGTACGTAAAGTTGAGCTATCTGTTCTTGCAGGTTGAGGGCTTGTGCTGTCGAATCGAGTTGTGCCGCTTCCTTTGCCAGCTTGTTCAGTTTCACCTGATTTCTATTTTTGTTACCGTTCCAAATCGTGTAATTGCCCATCACACTATAGCTGCCATTGTAATATACCTTGTCGATGGAAGCTTTGCTGAAACCTTCTCCACTGATTCCATTAGAAACCCAAGGCGTATAGTTTACACTTTGATTGGTGCTGGCAGAGAGCGATGGCAGAAGCGCAGACTTTGATTGCAGATAGTCCTCCTGAGCTGAAGCTTTTGTGAGTTGAGTCTTCTGCAGTTGAATGTTGTTAGCCAGTGCGTAACTGATACAATCCTGCAGTGACCATTGCTTAGCTTGTACAGCGATAGGAGCCGACATGATGATCAGCGCTACCGCCATGTTTTTAAAACTTGCGTTCATACTCTTTTTACTTTTTGTATTCATCTTTACAGATCTCTTTGCATCTGTTCTGATTAAATGTGGATTAATGTTCTTATTTTCCATAATTGCAAATCTTAATAGGATACATCATTTTTAGATTTGACGTAAGCGTCGCCTATAAAGTTGCAACTGATATGTGTTTTTGATTAAAAACGTGATGATTGGTTTAACATTCTCATTTATCTTTAACAATCCTTTTCATAGAGAAAGATTTCTTTTACTTTTCCACATTAATTTATTTATATTTCTCAAAAAAATGTTTCTTCTTTCGTTATCTTCGCTGAAATTGTGTAACTTTGCAGAAAAATTTTAAGAAAGGAATAAAATAAATGCCGTTAAGAATACCAGATAAGCTTCCAGCTATCGAACTGCTGAAGCATGAGAATATATTCGTGATGGACGAAAGTCGTGCGCATAAACAGGAGATTCGTCCGTTGAAAATCTGTGTGCTCAATTTGATGCCCCTCAAGATTACGACAGAGACAGATCTCGTTCGTCTTCTGTCGAATACTCCTCTTCAGTTAGAGGTTTATTTTATGAAGTTGAAAAGTCACACGCCGAAGAATACTCCAATAGAGCACATGATGATGTTCTACAAGGATTTTCAGGAACTTTCCAAACAGAAGTTTGATGGAATGATAGTTACAGGTGCTCCTATCGAAACGATGGCTTATGAAGAGGTAGAATATTGGCCTGAAATCAAAGAGATTTTTGATTGGGCCCGTACCCATGTTACTTCAACACTCTATATCTGCTGGGGTGCCCAGGCTGGTCTTTATCATTTCTATGGTGTTCCTAAGTATCCTTTAGAGAAGAAGATGTTTGGTATTTTTAAGCAGAAGCCTCTCGATTTGTCTCAGCCAATCTTCCGCGGTTTCGATGATATCTTTAATATGCCTCATAGTCGCCATACAGAGGTAAGACGTGAGGATATTGAAAAAGTGCCAGGACTTGACATCATTGCCGAATCGCCTGAAAGCGGTGTCAGCATTGTGATGGCCAGAAACGGCCGCGAATTCTTTGTGACGGGTCATCTTGAGTATGCGCCAAACACGCTGGATAAGGAATATAAACGTGATGTGGGCAAGCGTGATGATGTAGAACTGCCAAAAAATTATTATTATCATGACGATCCGAACGAAGAACCTCTGGTGACATGGCGTGCTCATGCCAACCTCTTCTATAGTAATTGGATCAACTATTATGTTTATCAGGAGACTCCTTACAATATTGACGAAATCAGTTAATTTGTGAAGGAGTTGGATGATTTCGAGATAGATTTCTTATGCAAACATTAGAATTATTGGCGCCTGCCAAGAACTTGGAATGTGGTATTGCTGCCATTGATCATGGTGCAGATGCCGTATATATTGGTGCACCTCGTTTTGGTGCACGAGCAGCAGCAGGCAATTCGCTGGAAGATATCAGACAGTTGTGTGATTATGCTCATCAGTTTGGAGCAAAGGTTCATGTTACAGTGAATACTATCATCTATCAGGATGAAATGTTGGATACGCTTAAGATGATCCAGCAACTTGATGAGATTGGTGTTGATGCACTTTTGCTGCAGGATATGGGTGTGCTTACTGAGGTGAGGGCGCAGAATTTGTGGAGTAGAGAATTGCATTCCAGTACCCAGTGTGATGTAAGAACTCCAGAAAAGGCGTATTGGCTTACCACGTTAGGTTTCAAACGTATTGTTCTGGCTCGTGAGCTTTCGCTCGATGAAATCAAGGCGATCCATCAGGCAATTCCTGATAGAGAAATAGAGGTCTTTGTACATGGAGCGCTCTGCGTAAGCTATTCGGGTGTATGTTATGCTTCAGAGAAGTGTTTCGGGCGCTCTGCTAATCGTGGAGAATGTGCACAGTTCTGTCGTATGAAGTTTGATCTGCTCGATTCCAATGGTCAGGAGATAGAACATCAGCGTTATCTGTTGTCTCTCAAGGATCTTTGTCAGCTTGATCATCTTAAGGATCTTGCTGATGCTGGAGCTACTTCGTTCAAGATAGAAGGAAGATTAAAAGATATCAACTACGTCAAGAATGTGGTGGCTGCCTATAGCAGTCAACTCGATGCAATCGTAAAAGCTGAACCGCGTAAGTATCGCCGTGCATCGGTGGGACATGTTCAATATAATTTTACACCTAATCTGAAGAAGACTTTCAATCGTGGCTTTACCCATTATTTCCTGAATGGGCGACAGCCGGATATTGCTTCTTTCGATACACCGAAAGCTATCGGTGAGTTTGTGGGTAAGGTAAAGGAAATACGTGGCAACATTTCTTTCAACGTAGCCACAGTAGCCAGCTTTAAAAATGGCGATGGACTTTGTTTTATCAATGATGACCGTGAGTTGGAAGGCTTTCGTGTGAACAGAGTAGAGGGCAATCGCCTCTATCCGTTTGGAATGCCTGAACATTTGCGTCCGGGCATGGCTCTTTATCGTAATAACGATCGTGCTTTCGAGGCTTTGCTGGCTCGTAAGTCTGCTGAACGTAAAATCTATATTGTCATAGCAATGGAGCCTGTGATGGGCAATGAGTTCAGGAAAGAGCCACAGGGGGTAAAGGCTGTTGTCAACATCATGAAGACGAAAGAGGCTGATGGTGGCTTGATTTATCAGGTGGCTGAGGTGTTTAAAGAGTTGAAACTCGAAAAGGCGAAACGCCCGCAAGGCGAAAATATAAAGGCTCAGATGAGCAAACTGGGCGATACGATTTACGAAGCTTACCAGGTAGAACTTCTGAAGGGAATGGAGACATACTTTGTTCCGAACAGTATTCTCACTGCTATCCGGCGTGAATTGATAGATGAACTTACCAAGGCAAATCTGAAACAGCTTGATAAGTCGTTGTGGGGTGGATGGGATAGAACCTTGTTCAACAATGGTTTTGGATTCAGTCAGCCCGGTGAGCACCGACTTACGAAAGAGGAATTTACTTGGCAGCCGGAATACGGAAAATGGGGATATCTCTATAATATAGCTAACTATGATGCAAGAGATTTTTATCAGATTCATGGTCTGTCGCCAGTAGTTCCGGCATTTGAGTTGGGTAAGAATATTCCTTCTGCATGGAATGCTAAGACCCAGGAAGAATATGATGAGAATATAGAAAAAGACAAGGCAAACCGAAGTATGCAACCTAAGTTTACCAACGAAAGGGGAGAATCGCTCCTGATGCAGTGTCGCCATTGTATCCGCTATTCGTTGGGCTACTGTGTGAAGCGTGGAGGCAAGAAACCATCCTGGAGAGAGCCTCTCTTCCTGCAGTTGGGTGACGGTCGTCGTTTCCGTCTGGAGTTTGCATGCAACGAATGTCAGATGAACTTATATAGTGAGAAATAAATGAAAAAGAAATGGACGATACAGATTCTTTGTATGCTGGGCATCCTCTTGATGTTCAGCAGTTGTTATCATCGCCGTGCTCATCACCAGATGCATGCAGCTATGGTAGAGTACAGTAATAAACAACTCGATTCCATTTCGTTTTCTACTACCCATCATTATACCAACAAATTCAATTTTCTGGTATTCAAGGATTCCCTGGAATTGATAGCGCAACAGCCTGAAGAATTTTTGAGCAATTTGCCTATCGACTCCTTCGCCGTCCAAAAGAACTGCCTGCTGGTGGTTACGGATATTCGTATGGTTCCTCAGGATTCCATAGATTCAGTTTGGGTGCAGTTGGCAACAGAAGATAATCAGTTTGGCTGGACCCGTGAGTCCCGTCTGCTGCCGAAGGTTGTGCCCGATGATCCTATTTCAGAGTTCATTATGACCTTCAGCAATACTCACTTGCTCATCTTCATGGTTATCATTATTCTCATAGCCGTAGCCTATACAGTTCGTAAGATTTTCCATAGCAATGGTAAACTGGTTCATTTTAATGATATTGATTCACCATATCCTACAGCGTTGGTGCTTATTGTTTCGATATCAGCAACCTTCTATGCAACCATTCAGTTGTTTTTGCCAGAAGTATGGCGTCATTTTTATTTTCATCCTACGCTCAATCCTTTTGCCGTACCGCCTATACTGGGCTTTTTCCTGGCTACAGTCTGGGCGATACTGATAGTAGGATTAGCTTGTGTTGATGAGGTGAAACACCGTTTGCCGGCAGGTGATGCAGTTCTGTATCTGGGTGGTTTAGTGGGTGTTTGCGCCATTGATTACATCATTTTCAGTGTTACTACCTTATATTATATAGGTTATTTGTTGCTCGTAGCCTATATATGGTTTGCCATACGGGTTTATCTGTTTCCTCATAAATAAGGATAGGGGGTGCAGAAAAAAATATGTACCTTTGCACCCGTTATGAAAAGAATAGTATTTTATAGTAAAAAGAGCGTATGCATTGGTTTGGCAGCGGTAGCGTTGCAGGCTAGTGCTGCGGATAACGAAAGGGCTACTTGCTCTGACCTGTCATTGGGTACGAGTGAAAAGTTTGCAGAAGCTAACGGCTTGCTGGCTGATAGCAGCCGAGTTTATGACATTGATGAAGTTGTGGTTGTTTCGCAGCCTAAGGAGAATTTCCGTCTTCGTCAACAGCCTCTCAGTAGCACTTCCTTTGGTTCTTATCAGATGCAGCGATTAGCTTCTCGCGATTTGCGCGAACTTTCCTGCTATGTTCCTAATTTTGTGATGCCCAACTATGGCTCGCGTTTTACCAACGCCATGTATGTGCGTGGTATTGGAAGCCGTATAAACAGTCCGGCTGTAGGAATTTATCTTGACGGAATTCCAGTGTTGAGCAAGGCTGCTTTCAATCTTCACCATTATCAGACCAGCCGTATAGATATTCTCCGTGGTCCACAGGGAACACTCTATGGTCAGAATTCTGAAGGTGGTTTGGTGCGCATCTATTCACGCGATGCTTATGATAGCAAGGGCACCTACGTTAATCTGGGATTGGGTTCTCATTTCTATCGTAATGTAGAAGCGGCTCATTATATGAAGCTTTCACCTCGTATCGCATTAGGGGTAGCTGCTTTTTATGATGGACAGAAGGGATTCTTCCATCGTGCAGGAACTAGCGATTATGCCGACAATTATGATGAGGCAGGCGGTAAGTTTAATCTTAAGTTCCGTTTTGATAGAGGATGGAGCATGGATTTGCTAGCCAATTACCAATTTGTCTATCAGCATGCATTTCCTTATGGTCAGTTGGATTTAAACAGTGGCAAGGCTGCATTACCAAATACAACATTCCCTGGGCTTTATCGCCGCAACATGCTGCTTTCGGGTGTCAATCTTCGTCATGAAGGAGCGAAATGGGATTTTGCTTCTACTACCAGCTATCAGTTCCTGGATGACAATATGAAGATGGATCAGGATTATCTTCCTGAAGATTATTTGAGCTTGCAGCAAGATCAGTTGCAGAATTCTATCACTCAGGAGTTCACATTTAAGAGTCGTCAGCCTTTCTTCGGCTTCTGGCATCTTACACAGGGTGCATTCTTCTCCCATGTGTGGTTGAAGACAAATGGTCCTGTAAAATTCGGTTCAGCATTGACGAAGCCTATCAGTAACGTTATCCTGAGTCAGATGCAGCAGGCAATGCCTCCGGCAATGGCTAGCGGAGTTTCTGTCAATGTAGATATGGGAGCTCCGGGTTTGTTCCATACTCCTCAGAGCAATTTGGGTCTCTATCACGAGAGTACGTTTGATCTTTCTTCCCGTTTGAAAGCAACGCTTGGTTTGCGTTACGATTTCATGCATACAAGTATTCATTACGATACTTATGCTTATATGGCGATAACAGCTAAGGTGATGGGCAAGGAGGCTACTCGTACTTTGCGTTCAATGCTCGACCGCAAAACGGGTGATGATTACAACCAGCTCTTGCCAAAATTTGGCTTAAGTTACCAGCTTGATGAGCAGGGTAGCAATGTTTATGCCACGGTGAGCAAGGGCTATCGTGCAGGCGGTTATAATATCCAGATGTTCAGTGACATCTTGCAGACCGAACTGAATGCTAACCGTCAGCATGCGATGCGAGGCGATTATGACGTTCCTCATACCGATGAAGATTATGATAGGGTGAACCAGACTATTGCCTTTAAGCCGGAAACCTCATGGAATTATGAGGTAGGAACGCATCTTAATCTTTTTGATCATCGTCTTCATTTCGATTTGAGTGCCTTCTATATGCAGGTTCGCAATCAGCAACTCTCTGTGATGGCAGGAACCTATGGCTTTGGCCGAATGATGGTTAATGCAGGTAAGAGTCACAGTTGTGGTATTGAAGCTGCGCTCAAGGGGCAGGCTTTCGACGGTGCTTTTGATTGGGGTGTAAACTATGGTTTTACACGCGCCGTATTTGATGAATATACTGATGGCGAGGGTGATAAGACAGTGAATTATAAGGACAAGAAGGTTCCTTATGTTCCTCAGCATACGATAGCAGCCATGGCTGACTATCATTTAGGACAGTTTACCTTCGGATTGAATATGAATGCGCAGGGCAAGACTTATTGGGATAATGCCAATACCTATAGCCAGAAGATGTATTTTGTGATGGGTGCGCATTGTGATATTGATTTCAGTAAGATGAGCATCAGTATCTGGGGTAAAAACCTCACAGATACTAATTACAATACCTTTGCTGTTGATAATGCAGTAACAAAAAAGAAACAGTATTTTGCCCAGCGTGGCAATCCTTTCCAATGTGGTGTTGATCTGAAATTCCACTTTTAGGATTAAATAGAAAAGGAGTTCCGGCATTCTGAAATGCTAGAACTCCTTTTCTTTTTAATCTCATTTATTTCCTTCCTTTATTTTAATTCTCCATATCCTACTAGCCGGTCGGTGCGGTCGCTCTGAGCCCGATAGTAAACCAGTACATTGTATTTGTTCTGGGTCTGGTAGAAATCTCCTTCTGATGGGAGCAGCCTGATGCTTCCGTCCTCCATCTTCATGAGATACTGATAACTGTAATAACCTTGCTTCATGAAGAGACGTGCGTGATAGGTTTTCGTCATTTCATCATATTCCATCCGGTATTCGGGGAGGAAACGGCCGTAGGTCCAATCTGCGTTCAGATAAACATCGCCTGGCAGTTTTGGAGCTTTCAGGGTAAAGTGAATCTGTGCATATTCGCAGGTGTTGTTGTTTTCTACGTTGTCGCTGTTGCGGATATAAAACGAACCTTTGGCAGCTTCGTCGTAAACGTAATTGGGGCGAGGGCTGTCGGTCATTACCTTTACCTGATAGTCGCTTCCATCCCAATCTATAGCGTCTATTCCCATGGTTGGATGATCGGTATCCAGAAACTCAAACTTTCTGTATTCATTGCCCGCATCGAAAATCAGAGCTCTTACATGCTGCCAATTCATTTTCCCCGCACTCAGGTAGTCGGGTTTAGGGTTGATGACAGCATTGTCCCATCTTCCGTTCTGAAGCACTACGATGTTCAGCTGGTTGGGATGAGTGATTCTCAGCTGGCTGTGATCCAGTTCCATTTTCAGTTGCTGGTGGTCCTTCTGGATATCTATATCTGTTGTTGAAGTAGCTTCTATCTTCAGTTTAACCAATGGCTGAGGCTCTGTAATCATCCAGCAGGCTGTAAACATTTTGCCTTCTTCCTCGTTTTCCGCATTGTCGTCATAAACCGTCAGTCTGTAGTTGCCGCTCATGGTAAGTTGGCAGTCGGCATTGGGAATTGCCAGATGATAATGAGTGTAAGGATGATTGGTGTTGATGGATTGCTTTACATCTTCAATAATCTGATTGCCGTTGAAGCCTCTCATATAGTCGCTTTCAAAGAGCGAAGAAGATACGTTCCAGTTTGCATCACAATGTTCAATCTTGTAGCTGTACCGATGATAATCGTGCGTCATGTCGTCAAAATCGATATGGATAGGTTCTCCGTCCAGTGACGATACTGGGAGCGATAACCAGTTCGTTCCGCCTACAACCTGTAGGGTTCTGATGCGCTGGTTGAATATCTCGTGCTGCTGCGCCCAGGCAGGATAGGTAAACAGAAAGAGAAGGGAGATGACAGTGTATAATAGTTTCATATGGCTCCGTACGTATATATAAAAAAATAACTTGCAGTAGCCTTTTGATAAAGAACTAAATGCAAGCTTAAACAATCTAAATTAATACATGAAAACACTTTTGTAGTCGATAGGGGAATCGAACCCCTATGCCAAGATTGAGAATCTTGTATCCTAACCATTAGATGAATCGACCATTCAAAAAATCTCTATTGGTCTCCCGACTTATAGAGACTTATAAATCTAATACCATGAAAAACACTTTTGTAGTCGATAGGGGAATCGAACCCCTATGCCAAGATTGAGAATC
>OEMZ01000360.1_pt1 | contig 12670 bp, 9 predicted proteins | sample 1503731 | NCBI WGS metagenome assembly OEMZ01 (sample SAMEA3182062, study PRJEB22505) | gut metagenome | biome: human; feature: gut; material: Stool; isolation source: human stools | place: Canada | collected 2013-01-14
GCCGCCCTTTCTGTTTTCTGCGGTAATGTCACTGCCGTGCGCTTTGACGATGGCGGCGCATACAGATAGTCCGATCCCCATATTGCGGCGGGTCCCGTCCACCGGCGCGGCAGACTTTTCATAGCTTCCGGTGAAAATCTTTTGAAGCGCATCCTCCGGGAGGCCGCAGCCGTTGTCAGAAACCTCAAATACCGCCTTGTCTCCCACGAGAGAAACGGAAAGCATCAGCTCCGTCATGCCTTTTGCATGGAATACAGCGTTTTCCAGAAGATTCAGCAGCACCTGCTCAATAAGGAGCGAGTCCATGGGAATGTCCACAAACTCGTCCGGTATCTGTGTGATGACCTTCTGATTCGGATGCTTTTTGGAAAACTTCATGAGAACCGAGTCGATCAGTTCATCCAGAACAATCGGCGTTTTCACGACCTCCACCTTCGCACCGTCGATCCTTGTGACAGACAGGAGATTCTCAACCATGCGGATGAGCCATTCGCTGTCCTCCTGAATTTCTCCCAACAGCTTGAGCTGCTGCTCCTTCGGCAGCGCATCATACTTGGAGATCAGCGTGGAGGATGACCCGTATATGGAGGTGAGGGGCGTGCGCAGATCATGGGAGATCGCCCGCAGCAGATTACCGCGCATTCTTTCTTTTTCGTTTTCTGAGCGCAGCTTCTCCTGATCGCGGATGCGAATGTTCAGTGTACTGGTGGAAACGGCGACGACCAGCATGATGACGGCGGACAGGATACTTTCCTCCACAAAAAAGTCGAAGGCATAATAGGGATAGGTGAAGGCGAAATTCACCGCAAACACGCTGACGATAGCCGAAATGATACCATAGCAATACCCATGCGTTTTCAGCGAGATCAGAAACACGCCGAACACAAAGATCATGGGCACCAGCGTCTGCGTGGTAAAGAGCTTCTGAATCAGCAAATTGACGGCAAAGGCACTGCCAAAAATAAGGATTGAAAATAAAATATCCTTTTGTCGTTGACGGTTCTTCATCATGTTTCTCCTGTACGATACTGCGACATTATTATACCGCAGAAACGGAAACGCTTCAAGATTTCTCACAGGGGGATATTGTGCCGCACTTGTTTCTTTACCGAATCTACACCGGAGAAATGCTATGATATAAGCACACAGCAAAAAGGAGGAAGAAATCCGTGGAAAATGACAGTAGCGACGATAACGGTAACTGCTCTTATATGGTCTGTTCGTATGTGGCATGTCTACGCCCTTTGCTGCGGTATCGGGTATAGGTGTGTCTTTTTTGCATGAAATGATCGTATGAACAGAACATAAAGGAGTTTGAAATGAATTATTTTGGAAGCATTTTCGCAATGGTGGCCTGCATCGTCATGTCCGCCTATTTCAGCGCCACAGAAACGGCATTCTCGTCTCTGAATAAGACCCGCCTCAAGGTGTTGGCGGACAACGGAAACAAGCGGGCAGCGCTGGCGCTCAAGCTGTCCGAAGATTATGACAAGCTGATTTCCACCATCCTGATCGGCAACAATATCGTCAATATCATGGTGGCGTCCATCGGCACACTTCTGTTCGTCGGACTTTACGGCGACATCGGCGCGACGGTTTCTACGGTTGTCGTAACGATCGTTGTTTTGATTTTTGGTGAGATCACCCCCAAGAGTGTTGCAAAGGACGCCCCTGAACGCTTTGCTTTGTTCAGCGCGCCCTTTATCCGCCTTTGGATTTGGGTGCTGACACCGTTGAATTTTCTCTTTTCCCAGTGGAAAAAGCTGGTTTCCCGCTTCTTCAAGACAGATGACGATGCAAAAATGTCCCACGAGGAGTTGCTTCTTTTTATGGAGGACGTGGAGCAGGACGGCGGGATTGACGAAAACGAGGGCGAGCTGCTGCGCAATGCTCTTGAGTTCCGCGACCTGACGGCGGCGGAAATTCTGACGCATCGCATCGACTTGGAGGCCGTGGACATTGGCGAAAGCCATGAGGAAATTGCCAGAGCCTTTACACAGTCCCGCTTTTCCCGCCTGCTGGTCTACCGGGATACCATCGATCAGATCGTCGGTGTTCTTCATCAGAAGGACTTCTATATCAATGGCAAGATGACGGATCAGCCCATTGCGGAGATCATGACGGAGCCGCAGTTCGTCTACCAGCACACGAAGATCCGGGATATTTTGAAAATGCTCCAGCATCAGAAGTCCCACGTCGCCGTTGTCGTGGATGATTTCGGCGGAACGCTCGGCATTGTTACGATGGAGGATATTCTGGAAGAACTGGTCGGTGAAATTTGGGACGAACACGACGAGGTGGAAGAAGATTTTGAAAAGCTGGACGAGAATACCTACCGCGTGGACTGCTCCGTCAGCTTGGAGGATTTTATGGAATTCTTTGACGTCAAGCTGGAATCGGACAGTGTTTCCGTTGGCGGCTGGGTCATGGAGCAGCTCAATAGAGTCCCCATCAAAGGCGATTCCTTTACCGCTCAGAATTTGGAGATCACGGTCTCCGATCTAAGTGCGTACAGGGTATCCTTCATCACAGTCAGGCAATGCCGCGTGTGTTTGGCCTGCGCACAATAAATCTATCGTGCAATTCACAAGGAGTGAGGATGATGTCAGAAGAAATGGTTTGCAGAAAGCGTCGTCTTTCGTCTTTTCAAATCATCATATTGGGCTTTGCAGGGGTAATCCTGCTGGGCGCGCTGCTGCTGATGTTGCCAATTTCTGCGACAGCTCGGTGTGTAACGCCGTTTCATGAGGCACTGTTTACCGCGACCTCCGCTGTTTGTGTGACGGGTCTTGTGGTGCAGGATACCGGCAGCTATTGGTCGGTCTTTGGGCAGGCTGTGATCCTGACGCTGATTCAGATAGGCGGGCTTGGTGTTGTCACCGTGGTGGCATCGTTTGCGCTGCTGTCCGGGCGAAGGATCTCCTTGATGCAGCGCAGCACCATGCAGGACGCCATCTCAGCGCCGAAAGTGGGGGGAATCGTCCGGCTGACACGGTTCATCCTGCGGGGAACATTTCTGATCGAACTGATCGGTGCGCTTGCCATGCTGCCGGTGTTTTGCCGCGACTACGGATGGTGCGGGATCTGGATGGCAGTATTTCACTCCATCTCCGCCTTTTGCAACGCAGGGTTTGACATTTTGGGAACGAACGACAACTTGTATCCGTCCCTTACCGGTTACGTCCAAAATCCGGTGATCAATATCACGATCATGCTCCTGATCATAACCGGCGGCATCGGTTTCTTGACGTGGGATGACATTTGCGAAAACAAGCTGCACTTCCACCGTTATCGAATGCAGAGCAAGGTGATTCTTGTCACGACACTTGCACTAATCGTCCTTCCGACGCTGTTTTTCTTCTTTGTGGACTTTGATGCCCTCCCCCTCGGAAAACGGGTTCAGGCAGCCCTGTTCCAGTCAGTCACGCCGAGAACAGCGGGCTTCAACACGGTCGATCTACCCGCCATGTCCGGCGCATCGCTGGGCGTGATGATCCTTCTGATGCTCATTGGCGGCTCTCCGGGGTCTACGGCAGGCGGCATGAAAACCACCACGCTGGCAGTCCTGCTTGCCAATGCTGCCGCGACCTTCCGCCAGCGGGACAGCGCCCAGCTCTTTGGGCGCAGAGTCGATTGCGGCGCCGTCAAAACCGCCGCGACCATCCTGACGATGTATCTTGCCCTGTTCTTTGGCGGAGGCGTTTTTATCAGCGTATATGAGAATCTTCCGCTATCCTCCTGCCTGTATGAAGCAGCGTCGGCGGTAGGCACGGTTGGTCTGACATTGGGTATTACGCCGCAGCTGCATATTCCCTCGCAAATGGTATTGATCGCGCTGATGTATCTTGGCAGGGTCGGCGGGCTGACGCTCATTTATGCGGCGGTGTCCAGCAAGAAAACCGGCAGCGCAAAGCTGCCGCAGGAAAGCATCACGATTGGATAAGCAAAGGAGCATCTATCCCATGAAAAATGTTTTATTGATCGGAGCAGGCCGCTTCGGGCGGCATATCGCCATGCAGCTCTCTCAACTGGGGCATCAGGTCATGGCAGTCGATACCAATGAGGAACGAATCAACGATGTTCTTCCGTTTGTCACCAACGCACAGATCGGCGACAGCACCAATGCGGAGTTTCTGCGTTCGCTCGGTATCGGAAATTTTGATGTCTGTTTTGTGACCATCAGCGGCAACTTCCAGAACTCGCTGGAGACCACCTCGCTGCTGAAAGAGCTGGGTGCCAAATGCGTGGTATCCCGCGCCGAACGCGATGTGCAGGCGAAGTTTCTGCTCCGCAACGGCGCAGATAACGTGGTCTACCCTGAAAAGCAGATGGCAAAATGGGCGGCGATCCGATTCACTGCCGACCATATTTTCGACTACATAGAGATCGACGAGCAGCACGCCATCTTTGAAGTGCAGGTGCCGGAGGCGTGGATTGGGAAAAGCGTTGGTGAGCTGAACGTCCGCAGAAAGTTTGGCATCACCATTCTTGGCATCAAACGCGCCGGGAAAACGGATGTTTCCGTTACGCCGGACACCATATTGTCCGATGACATTACGATCCTGGCATTGGGTGAGTATAAAGCCCTGCAAAAGTGCTTTCGGATTTGAATGGGCCTGTGCACAATAGTGGAAAGGAAGAAACATGGCGAAGAAACCGCAAAACACAGCCGGTAACAGAAATGAGGATTCCGCGCCGCAGGGAAGCAAGTGGCCGGGCAAGACGATCATTCGCTATATTACCCGCGCACTGGTGCTGCTGATCATATTCGCATGGGCACTGGTAAATCTTGACGTTGTTTTGCGGTTTCTCGGCAAGGTGCTTGCGCTGTTCACTCCGTTTTTGATCGGCGGCGCGATTGCTTTTTTGATCAACGTAGTCCTTCGACCGTTGGAATGCTGCTGGAACAAGGTGTGCCGAAGGGCTCCTGAAAAGCTGGCCCGCCCTGTGTGCCTGACAGCAAGCACCGTACTTGTCCTTGGAATTCTGTTTGCCGTGGTGTTTATGATGATCCCCAGCCTGCGGGAATCCGGCGAAGAGTTTGTCCAAAACATTCCGCTCTATGTGGAGGAAATCGGGCGGTGGTGGGCAGGCATTGTCCGGTTTGCCGCAAAATATAACATTGTCCTGCCCGAATACACCATAGACTCTGACCTGTTGATCGAGAAGCTCACCGCCTTGATCAGCGACGAGGGAAGCGGCATCCTCACCGTGACGTGGGGCGCGGCAACCTCTGTCCTGTCGGTTTTGGTGGACGTTCTCTTGGGACTTGTCTTTGCGCTGTATCTGCTTGCAAAGAAGGAAGTCGTCGCGGCACATTTGAAAAAACTCATTGTGACAGTCCTTCCGCAAAAGAAGGCGCAGCGGCTTCTGAGTATTGCCTCTCTGACCAACCAGACCTTCACAAACTTTGTCAGCGGGCAGCTTACCGAAGCGGTCATCATCGGCGTTCTGTGCTTCTTTGGAATGCTGATCCTTGGGATCCCGTATGCCGGTGCGGTCTCGGCGTTTGTGGCTGTTACTGCGCTGGTGCCGATTTTCGGCGCATGGATCGGCGGCGGTCTTGGTGCGTTTTTGATCCTGCTGGCAGAACCCGGCAAGGCTCTGTGGTTCATTCTCTTTTTGCTCGTTTTACAGCAGGTGGAGGGCAATCTGATTTATCCCAAGGTGGTCGGCAAGTCCGTTGGGCTTCCCGGACTGCTTGTGCTGATGGTTGTTACAATCGGCGGCGAAGCATTCGGCGTCTTAGGGATGCTGTTCAGCGTACCCGTCTGCGCCGTGCTGTTCAGCCTCTATCTGGAGTTCATGAAGAAAGCCACGCAAAAAAATGATGACAAACACACCGGTCTATAAATTAGATGTTTCTTCTTGTGTTCAATACAATGGTTTTATATTGAAGGAAATCGCAACACTATGAGGTGGGTGTGAATTGATTGCCGCTATGTCCAAGATCGGCGGATTCTCTAAAAAAGGCTGTGGTGCTACTTTAGCACCATTCACCGCGATAATTATCCACCGATTTTTTAAGATTGGCCAAGCAACGCTGCCATGTTGTTTTGAGAGCAAAAAGATAGCTTTAGAACGCGATGATTAGAATTTAATAGACCCTCGATTATCAGGGCGTTCAAGAATTATCACCTGTTTGGCTTTACCGGCACATCGATTTTCGCCGCTAATACAGGAAAAGGTAAGCACATGGAATTGCTGACCACGTCGCAAACCTTTGGCGATCAGTCCTACACCATTATGGATGCAATCAAACTTGTATAAAGTGGAGAAGGTCACATCTTCGGAATAGGCGTGGTATCTGAGTGAAAAGTATCTTTACACGAAAAGAGAGAGCTGATTTGATTGATTTTACGAATCTCCCTACAGTCGAGAAAGGAGCGCATCCTCGACTTTTCAATGGAGAAGCTGTTGGAGCGGGAAAAGGAACAGCAGCGGTGCACGCGGTAATTGAATACGGTGATTTTTGCAACAGGGTATCAGCTTGATGCCCTGTTTTTTGCGCCCTGTTTTGGCCTATAAAAAATTTTTTCAAAGTTTTCAAAAAAATAAGTTCGCTTTCGGGCCTTGAATGTTGTAGTAGGGGTGTGAGAGGGTCACCCGCCCCTCCATGCACCTTGAAAACCAAATACCCATTCATCAAGTACATCAGTTCCGATGCGCGAAAGCACGAGCCATAGCAGCAGGGTACGCCATGCCCCCCGGTTTAGGTTTACCGGGCCGAGCGAGAAACCCCTCTGCGAGTATCGGGTTGCCCCCGGTATGGCGATGACAGTCGGAATGACAATGGTACTCCCGTCCAGTCACAGTCTCAAGCAATAGGGACGGCTCTGTCAGAACGGCAGCTGGGGTGAAACTCCCGTGAGGCGGTGCAGCAAACCGCCGCTTGATGATTTCCCAGGCTTCGGCCTGCACACGGGGCGTCGAGGACAAATAGTGTGCGATACGCCAACAAGGAGGATAAAGGCGCGGCTTTTGCCAATTTCAAGCCGCAAAAATATGACCGAGCCTGCATGAAGGCCCGGTTAATTTGCGTTCAAACGGAAATAATTCCCCTATGGAGGTGTGACCTTGGAAAAAAAGGAAAACTTGCAACGGATCGGAGCCGCGACCTATGTGATCGAGCGGGTGTTTGCCGGCGGCAGGACACCGCAGGAGGCCGTGGCGGAGGAAATTATTACCACCGCTAAAAAAGGCGATTTTTTTGACCACTCAGGCAATAAAGTGATATAATGTCCATGTAAATGAGTGGTTCCGGAAGGGAGGATATTATGTGGGACCACATCAAGCTCGCTGACATTTACTGCCGCTTGTCGGACGAAGAAAAGAAGCACGGGAATGAGTCGGAGAGTATCACAAATCAACGGGCTATTATAAGAGACTATTGCGAAAAGCACGATATTATTATTGTAAAAGAATTTGTAGACGATGGCTATTCCGGCGGCAATTTTGAGCGCCCCGGCTTTCAGGCTATGCTGAATCATCTTTCAGGTGGAAAGGTCAATATGGTCATCACAAAAGATCTTTCCCGCCTTGGCCGTGATATGACGGAATCAAGCTATTACGCGGAGCGTTTCTTTCCCGAGCATGGAATTCATTATCTGGCTCCCGGCAATGACTTTGACTCCATGGGAGACAACCTGATGGCGCCGTTTCAGTTTGCCATGAATGATGTGTATCTGCGTGATACCTCCAGAAAAGTCAGGCAGACCTTAGACATGAAGCGGAGAAAGGGCAAGTACGCGGCATGCCCGCCCTACGGCTACAAAAAAGCGGAGCGTACCACAGATCAGCTTGTTCCGGATGAAAACACAGCGCCGATCGTTCAACAGATTTTTGAGTGGGCATCATCGGGGCTTTCAACGCGGACGATCGCCAATAAGCTGAATGAGCAGTGCGTCATTCCGCCGCTGAAGTATCGTGTTGAATGCCGGGATAACTTCACCCCGCAGGGGGCGTCCAGAGCCTCGGATTACTGGAATTACACCACGGTCAAGCGCATCCTGCGAAACCGTGTCTATCTGGGGCATACCATACTTGGAAAGACCCGCAAGGTCAATGTGAAATCCAAAAAGAAGCTCCCTGTTCCGCAGGAGGACTGGTGCTTTACGGAAAATACCCATGAGCCGTTGGTCACGCAGGAGCAGTTTGACCGTGCGGAACATTTTCTCGGAGAGAATACAAAGTCTCACGCGGCGAACCCGGCGTTCCGCCACAGTATTTTCGGCGGGATCGCGTACTGCGCTCATTGCGGCGCGGCGATGTGCTCCGGCGGATCGGTCTATAAGGGTGAACGCGCGAAGTATTGGTATCTTGTTTGCAACAACCTGACGAGCCGGACGCGAAATCGCTGTGAGCATGGGGCCCGTATTCGCTACGATGACCTCATGGAGATCGTTCGCCGTGATCTGAACGAGCTGCTGTCCTTTGACGAGGATGATATGGAGGCCATTACGCAGGCCGCCATTCGGCAATCCAACGCTGCTTTCGGCGGCGGTGAGGATCGGGAGAAGTCTTTGGCCAATATCGACACACAGCTAAAGCGTATTGTGAAGATGATCGAACGAGCCTACCGTGATAACGCTGCAGGAAATCTGAGCGATGCGCTGCTGGATGAAATGATGAACCGTTTCGGGAAGGAGCGACAGGCCCTTGAAAACCAGCGCGACAGGCTGGTTACGGATACTTCGGAAGAAAAGAGCATCCGGGACGCGTATGACCTGTTCTTTGCGCTGGCCCAGCGATATTCCCATATTGAGACATTAGACCGGGATATTCTTCATGCCCTCATTGAGCGTATCGAAATTGGCGAAAAAATTTTACCGGAGGGCCTGACGATTGCGGGGCCGAGAACACCCTATCGGCAGAGCATCCGCATTTTCTACCGCTTCATCGGAGAAATCGCGGAAAACCCTGTACGCGACGTAACAAGGGTGGCAAATCTTTAAGAGGTCAGAAATAGCATACCTTGGTGTGTATAGACCTCAAAAAAATCACAATTTTTGTGGTGAATACACACCAAAGGAGATGGGCGTCAATCTGAAGCAGGGCTACAACGGCGACCTGACCAGCCGCGAGGCCGGTTCCGTGGGCGGCCAGATGGTCAAACATATATGTCCAGTACGAACAGTAACTTTTCCAAGAGCCAATCGGAAAGTGAATGGACATCAAGCACTGATTACATATCAATATGTTTTGACGATATAAGCCACTCTTTCCTTGGCATTTTCTGAATTTTTGCAACAAATATGGCGTGATGATTTGACCCTACGAGGAGGCGTATATGACTAAAAACGGCCAACAACAAATTGACTATGCTCTGGCAACTCTTGCTGTTGAAGGGGATATTCCCAGTGAATATGCTGTTCAGCTCTGTGAGCAAGTGGCAAATGGCAGTCTGACTGCAGATGAAGCAGTATCAGAAATTTTACAGAAACACGGATTGAAGAAAGTTCATATCAAAGAGTAAGCATATCGAGAAACAGAATTTGAAAGCTGGGTGGAGTTTTGGCTCCACCCAGCTTTTTCTTTTTATCCCAAAACTATAAAACTTGAGGTGTAGTATGTCTGAATATCATTTGGAACTCAAGCAGATTGTGGACTACCCACGCTGCCGTATCTATCGTGAGTTTATTCAATCACTCATAGCAGACCGGAACATCCGAACCAACGGAAGCTCCGGCCTTTTTCATTATACCGTTCTATGTTGCTATGCAAACTTTCGGACTTCATATCGGCGTCTGGACGGAATCAGTTACACGGTGTATCCCGGCGAATGGATATGCCGAATACCGGAACTGATGGAGCACCTGCGTCTGCGTACTCGGTGTGGGGTACTCCAAGTGCTCGATAGGCTTCAAGAGCAAGGTTATATTCAATACAGCCTTCTTGGCCGGGGGCATCTGATTAAATACCGCATCAAAGGATGGCGGCGGCACAACACGGTGCTGGACTATAATTGCCCCTGTCAGAAAGAAACCGGCTTTTTCTTCTTGCCAATTTCCATTGCAAATGAATTGATCAGCATGAAACGCTGCTCTGAAATGGACATTATTCTTGACCTTTGGTTTTCGGCCGTTTACAACGACACGCAGGTGCAGGGCTCATTTGTTGGGCCGGTTGCCTATTTTCGCAATGGGAGCGGATGCCCGCTTATTTCCTATGCAGACCTCGCACAGCGTTGGGGCATTTCAAAAGCCACTGTAGGCCGTATCCTTCAAAAACTTGCCCGCGAGAATTATATTTCTTTGCTCACATTTCCGGGGCGGCACGGAACCGCAATCTACCTTCAAAATTACCTTTCCACGATGTTCCAATTATCGGATGTTATGGTCGACAAAGAGGAGGTTGCCATGTCTCTGAACATTAAGATCGAACTACCTGAAGAACCAGATGCAGGCGTCTGTGTCTGTGAGGACATCGTCACAAATGAGCCGCTTTGCGTTTCAAAATCGAGCCTTGATCTGATTGCTGCGAAAGTCCTGAATATCCTTGAAATACAAGGCATTGCGTGCTCCAAGTGCAGCAAATCCCGATATAAGTTATATCCATTATCCGATGACTGCCGAGGTGCTTTAGGAGGGAGTACAGCAAAACAGCCGCTGCATTTCCGCATGGAGATATTCTGCGCTGAAAACACGCCAATCTACACATTTGAACTGACTATAAAAAGCCAAGGAGGCATTGACCATGAATAAAAAACGGACGATTCGCAATGTGGAAGAAGATCCTCGCTATCATGACACATGGAAGCTGCTCAAGCGCTACGATGATGCAGCTTTCTGCTTACAGCAGCTATGCGGATTCTCAGGAGAAAATTCCTGAGACTGGACTAAAAATCATCAAGTATGAAACGGGCACGACTATCCCACTGGAGGGCGCACGCTTTGAGGTCATTGGCCCGAATGGAGACACGGTTGGCTATTTCACGACCAATTCGGCTGGTGAAGTCAATATTCCCCTGAAGATCGCGGGAAATTATACCGTGATTGAGCGAGATGCCCCGGAAAATCATCTGTTAAGCAAGAACCCTACGCAGAATGTTACCGTCGTCTATAACGAAGTGGCCAAGGTGACTTTCTTCAATGACCCCTATGGTTCTCTGCGTGTGCAGAAGATGAGCGACACTGGCGAGTACCTGCAAGGTGCCACGATCCAGATCAAGCATATTGAGTCTGGCGCAACCTATACCCAGCAAACAGGAAGTGCGGGTGTTGCATTTTTCGACCAGCTCAAGCCCGGCGCCTACGAGGTGCGTGAAATGGCCGGTGTGTCCGGCTGGTTGGCCGACACCGATACTATTCAAACTATCAATGTTGTAGCCGGTGAAACCAGTGACGCCACCATCATCAATAAAGAGCTGCCTGGTCTGCGGATCACGAAGTATGAGCGCGGCACTATGCGCGAGATGGCAAATGTCACCTTCGAGATTTTCCGCGATGCCGAATCGCTCGGTATGTTCCAGACGGACGAGTTCGGACAGATCCTGCTTACGGACTGTCAGCCGGGCACTTACCGGGTCGAGGAACGGGATACCGGCGGAGATGGTCATGTACTCATCACGACTCCCCAGGAAGTAGAGCTCAAGGCGGGCGTTGGCATCAAGGATCTAATCTTTTTCAACGAGAAGCTGCCCGGCATCAAGCTGTGGAAAGTGGATTCCGCCGACCTTTCCCAGCCTATTGCAAACGCTAAATTCTCTATCCGTGCCATTGATGGATCATGGGGGCCCAAAGAATTTACCACTCTGGCGGATGGCTCCATCGACCTCTCCATGCTCCCCGTGGGCTCTTACGAAATTACGGAATTAGAGTGTCCGGGCTATGTGATCGATGACGCACAGCGCATCATCCATATCACCGGTGGCGATCAGGCACAATTTGTTTTTACAAATAGTGTCAGACCTTCCTTGAAACTCATTAAGAGAAGCGCCGATGGTACACCGCTCGCCGGTGTTTCCTATCGCCTTTCTAAAATCGAGGATGGCAGTTATTATCTTGACCGCACTACCGATTCGGCGGGAGAAATCGTATGGGAGGGGCTTGAGCCCGGTGTGTGGTCACTAAAGGAGCTCTCCACTTTGCCGGATCACATTTTGGATACGAAAGAGTATCATGTTGAACTGTTCCCTGGCAAGACCAGCACCAAAGTTCTGACGAACGATAAGCGCAGCAATCTCTACATCCACAAGAGTGACGCCGACACAGGGGCTCCGGTCAAGGGCGCAATTTTCCTCGTCAAAGGCGCAGATGGACACTCTATTGCTGAAGTCGAAACGGACGAGGCAGGAACTGCCGTTGTCAGGAATTTGCTGCCATCTGTGGTAGAAATTGTTGAAAAGTCCGTGCCGGAGCCGTACCTGCTGGACGCTCCCAGCCAGCTTGTGACGCTCTGGCCTAATCGTGACAGAGATGTCTATTTTGAAAATCATAAGCGACCGGTCATTGAGATCATCAAGGAAAACAGCATTACCCATGACCCTATCAGCCATGTTCGTGTGCAGGTGTGGTATGCCAGCAATAACACGGCCACCGGAGAGTACAATGACCTCGGTATCTTTGAGACGGACGAACACGGCCGTATCGAACTGCCTGGCTCCTTGTACGGGCTCAAAGATGGCTGGTTCAAAATCAAAGAGCTGGAACAGCCGACGGGTTTCGCTCTG
>OEMZ01000371.1_pt1 | contig 12380 bp, 17 predicted proteins | sample 1503731 | NCBI WGS metagenome assembly OEMZ01 (sample SAMEA3182062, study PRJEB22505) | gut metagenome | biome: human; feature: gut; material: Stool; isolation source: human stools | place: Canada | collected 2013-01-14
AAAAGTCCTGAAACCTTGTGGTTTCAGGACTTTTGTGGCAGCGGGTGAAGGATTCGAACCCTCACATACAGAGTCAGAGTCTGCTGTGCTACCTTTACACAAACCCGCTATATTCGTTCGTTCGTGTCGCACGAACAGGTATTATTATACCGGAAAACAAGAATTTGTCAAGGTTTTTTTTGAAAAAAATAATATTTGTCGATTTCAGCCGTTTTCAGGGCATTTTCCCCGGAAAACCCCCGCTCCGCGTGCATCATCAGAAGCAGATCTCGTTATTCCGCAAGTGAGATCCGGCGCAGAGTCTGCTTTTTCTTTAAATTTCATCCGTCACCAGTGCCCCGCTCCCCCCTGTTCCATGTAATCTTGTATTTTCAGGCACGGAAGAGATATGGACCCGGATCGTGACACTTGGGATCCGTCATCAGGCAAGGAAGCGAAAACAGCTTCAGGCACGGAAAAGATATGGACCCGGATCGTGACACTTGTGATCCGTCATCAGATCAGGAAGCGAAAACAGCGCCCGTCTTTCGACAGGCGCTGTTTTTCAGCAAGAAACAAAACGAATCGTTCGTTCAATTAGCCCTGCTCACGCATCTTGGCGAAGCACTCGCTGCAATAGACCGGACGGTCGGACTTGGGCTCAAAGGGAACCTTGGCCTCGCCGCCGCAGGCAGCGCAAACAGCGGTGAAGTACTCGCGGGGACCGCGGGCAGCGTTCTTGCGAGCGTCACGGCAGGCCTTGCAGCGCTGGGGCTCGTTCTGGAAGCCGCGCTCAGCATAGAACTCCTGCTCACCGGCGGTGAACACGAACTCCTGGCCACACTCTTTGCACACTAAGGTCTTGTCTTCGTACATGATTTTACCCTCTCTTTGAAAAGAAAAATATATTGCGTTCAGCGTGAGCTGAATTCGCCGGAAAGGATTTGCTGTGCCACCTTGCGCCGGATACGCTGCACAGCGTTGTCCACGGACTTCGCGCTTTTGCCCACTTCCAGGGCGATTTCTCTGCAGGAAAGTCCGTCTAAATAGTACCCCAGGATCTTCGCTTCAAATTCGGACAACTGTTTCCGGACACCGGATAAGAGGGCTGCCGTATGTTCCCTGTCAATAAGGTCATCTTCAGGGTCGCGCTGCGCCAGATGATTGGTGCCAGAGGTGTAGGAATTGCTGTCAAAGTCGGGAGTATCCAGTGAGACCGACTGGTTCAGCACCTGATGCTTCTCCCGTCCCGCGGAACGCAGAGCGGAATACAGTCGGCTTCGTATGCAGATCTCAGCAAAGGTTCGGAATGAGGCATCCTTGTTGCCATTGAATTCCCGCACAGCCTTGATGAGCCCCAGCATTCCCTCCTGTGTCAGGTCCTCACTGTCACCGCCTGCCAAAAAATAAGGGCGGGCACAGGTACGGACCAACCGGATATACCGGGCGGCCAAGATCTCCTCCGCCTGACGATTGCCTTCGGCAACCAGACGACACAGATCCTCGTCGGTCAATACTTCTGGGGAATTCAATTTTTCATTTGGAACTTTGCACATAACGTATTATACCTATCTTGTAGCCGAAATGTCAAGCAAAATATAAAATTCTCGTGAATAAATCAGAAAATTTTTAGTGAAATTATGGAGAAAATCGTTTGCTCTAAGTTTTCTCTCCCACAATGACGCTTTTAAAAGGTCAATTGATCCATCAGCGGACCCTCTGCAGCGCCGCCGGGAATGGGCTTATGGAGGTGCTGATACGCCTTTTGCGTCACACACCGGCCCCGGGGGGTGCGGGTCAGGAACCCCAACTGCATGAGGTACGGCTCGTAAACGTCCTCCAGCGTCACGGACTCCTCTCCGATGGTGGCTGCCAGCGTCTCCAGCCCCACCGGGCCACCATTGTAATTGTCAATGATGGCCGCCATCATCCGCCGGTCCACCGGGTCCAGCCCCAGATAGTCGATCTCCAGGGCGCAGAGGGCCTCGTCCGCCACCTGCTTGGTGATGACGCCGTCGGCCTTCACGTCCGCGAAATCCCGCACACGGCGGAGCATCCGGTTGGCGATCCGGGGCGTCCCCCGGCTGCGGCGGGCGATCTCGTAGGCGCCCTCCGGTACAATATCACAGTTCAGAATTCCGGCGGAGCGGGTGACGATCTTCGACAGCTCCTCCGGGGTATACAGCTCCAGCCGCAGCGTTACGCCGAAGCGGTCCCGCAGCGGGGCCGACAACTGCCCCGCCCGGGTGGTGGCGCCGATCAGGGTGAAGTGGGGCAGATCCAGCCGGATGGAGTTGGCCGACGGCCCCTTGCCTACGATAATATCCAGAGCGTAGTCCTCCATCGCGGGATACAGAATTTCCTCCACGGAGCGGTTCAGCCGGTGGATCTCGTCCACAAACAGGATGTCCCCCTCGTTGAGGTTTGTCAGCAGCGCCGCCAAATCGCCGGGCTTTTCAATGGCCGGGCCGGAGGTGATGCGGATGTTGACCCCCATCTCCTGAGCGATGATGCCCGCCAGCGTGGTCTTGCCCAGTCCCGGCGGGCCGTGGAGCAGAACGTGGTCCAAAGATTCCTGCCGCTTCCGGGCGGCCTGAATGAAGATGCTCAGATTCTCCTTGGCCTTTTCCTGACCGATGTACTCCGCCAGGGTCTTGGGCCGCAGAGAGGATTCCTGGGCGTCCTCCGCCAGAAAGGTCTTGGCCACGATAGGCTCCTCGTAAATATCATTTCCAAAGTCGATGCTCACAGCTTCACTTCCCTATCACTTCACCATTTTCTTCAGGCTCTGGCGGATGATCTCCTCCAACGGCAGATTCTCCACATCCACGCCCTTGAGGGCCATCTGCACCTCTTGCGTGGAATAGCCCAGCACCGCCAGCGCCGCAGCAGCCTCGGTGGCCTTGCTGGTAAACACAGCGGGGACCGCCGCGCCCTTTCCGCCGGAGAAATCCAGTCCGGAGGCGGTCTCCTTCGCCATTTTGTCCTTCAATTCCAAAATGATCCGCTGGGCGATCTTTTTGCCGATGCCTTGGGCCGCCGTCAGGGACTTGGCGTCCTCCGTGACGATGGCCATGGCCAGCCCCTCCGGCGTGTTGGCGGAGAGGATGGCCAGCGCCGCCTTGGGTCCCACGCCGGATACCCCCAGCAGCAGCTTGAAGCTGTTCAGCTCGTTCTGGGTGGCAAAGCCGTAGAGATCAAAGATGCTCTCTCCCACGTTCAGGTAGGTGTAGAGTTTCTTCTTTTCCCCCTTTTTCAGCTGGGAAAGGGTGTTATTGGTGGTCATGCAGGCGTATCCCACGCCGCCGCAGTCGATGACGGCCAGTCCCGGCAGGATCTCCGCCACAGTGCCGTCCAGATAGTAAAACATACGGTTTTCTCCTTATACAGTTTCCTTCTCCGGCTTGATCTGCGGGAGCCGTGAAGTAGAACTCCTTGCGTGGCATAACGCCAGCGCCAGCGCATCGGCGGCGTCATCGGGCCGGGGTGTTTTCGCCAATTTCAGCAGCCGCTTGGTCATATCCATGACCTGCCGCTTCTCCGCCTTGCCGTAACCGGTGACGGCCATCTTCACCTGCCCCGGCGTGTACTCAAACAGCGGGATGCCTTGCCGTAGCCGGTGACGGCCATCTTCACCTGCCCCGGCGTGTACTCAAACAGCGGGATGCCGCACCGCTCCGCGGCGCACAGCAGCACCCCACGGCCATGGGCCACGGCGATGCCGGTGGTAATATTCGTGTTGAAGAACAGCTCCTCCACGGAGATCACATCCGGCTTCAGTTGGCCGATAAGCTCCTCCATGTCCCGGTCGATCTGGTAGAGCCGTTTGGACAGAGGCAGGCCCGCCGGGGTGGTGATGGCCCCATAGGTCACCATTCTGTATTGTGCCCGCTCTCCTTCGATCAGCCCGAAGCCGATGGTGGCGTAGCCGGGGTCGATGCCTAAGATCCGCACAGTGTCCCTCTTTTCTTCTCAATTAAAAATAGTATAGCAAACTTGCCGCCAAACCGCAACAAGAAAAACAGATGTTCGATAATTTCTGTAAGATTCCGGCTTGCATCCGCAGGGGCGGTATGATACCATGTAAAAAATGTGTGAAAGGGCGGTGAAGCAGGTGCATCGGCATTGGTTGCCCCTCAGTTTGTCCCTCCTATGCTGGCTTGTTGGCTGCGGCGCTTTTCAGGAACCTCCCGCATCGTCAATGCCGGAACCGTCTCTGGAAGCACCGGCTGACCCGCTCCCCGCGCCCGCCGCGTCAGGAGACGGCGCCGAGGCGGAGCCGGACGAGGGCTCCGAGCCTGCCGAGGTAACAGAGTCGATCCCCGCACCGGAGGACTTTGTCCGTGTGGCGGACTGGATCCCTGATATATACACAGACCTGCGCTACGCCGCCGACAACAACTTCACCGGACAGGCCATCTATGATTTTTCAGACGCCTACCTGCGGTACGGTACGGTGGAGAAGCTGGCGGCGGCACAGGAGACCGTTGCGGAAAGCGGCTGTTCCCTGCTGATCTGGGACGCCTTCCGCCCTGTTTCCGCGCAGTTCCGGCTCTGGGAGATCTGTCCGGATCCCGCTTATGTGGCAAACCCGGAAAAGGGCTTTTCCTCGCACAGTCGAGGAAACACCGTTGACGTGACGCTGGTCACCGCCGACGGTCAGCCCGTGGACATGCCCACGGACTTTGACGATTTCACCGCTCTGGCAGACCGGGATTACAGTGACGTCGGAGATACTGCCGCCGCAAACGCCCGCCTGTTGGAAAGCGCCATGACGGCTGCGGGCTTCCGCCCCTATTCCGCCGAGTGGTGGCACTATTCGGACACTCAGTCCTATCCTGTGGATGAACAATTCATCCCCCTATCATAAGGAGTTACACTATGCGCATTATGGCAATCGACTACGGCGACGCCCATACCGGCATCGCCATTTCTGACCCCACTGGCCTGCTGGCCGGGTTCACCACCGTGATCAACAGCCGTCGGCAGGAGGTCGTGGTGGAACAGGTAACACTTTTAGCCAAGGAACACGGCGCGGAGGAACTGGTCCTGGGCCATCCCGTGAACATGGACGGCACTCTGGGACCCCGCTCCGAGAAGGCAAAAGCCATGAAAGTGCTGCTGGAGGAGGCCACGGCCCTGCCGGTGGTCCTCTGGGATGAGCGCCGCACCACCATCGACGCCCACAACATCCTCTTCAACAGCGGCAAGAACGCCAAACAGCGGAAGAAGGTAGTGGACGCTGTGGCGGCCTCTCTGATCTTGGAGGGGTATCTCACCTTTAAGAAAAGCCATTGAGGAGGCATATCCGTGGAATCTGAGGCCCACCGGTCCCCTTCCCAATGCAGCCGGGCATTGGAACTATTTTTGTATTTTTTTAAAATTGGCTTTTACACCTTTGGCGGCGGCTGGTCCATCGTAGCCCAGATCCAGCAGGAATATGTGCAGAAAAAAGGCTGGATCACCGACGAGGACCTGCTGGACATCACCAGCGTGGGCCGCAGTCTGCCGGGGCTGATGATCGGCAATGTGTCCTATCTGTTCGGCTACCATGTGGCGGGCTTTCCCGGCGCCCTCGCCTGTCTGCTGGGGATCTCCCTGCCCTCGCTCATTGTTCTGACGGTTGTGACCTGGTGCTATACCCAGGTAAAGGATAACCTATACGTCAGCCGGGCCATGACCGGCGTCCGGGCCGCCGTAGCGCCTGTTGTGGCTTCTGCGGCCTTGAAGCTGCGAAAGGCGGCGTTGACAGACCGGGCAGGGTATGTCTTTCTTTTTCTGGCCTTCGCCCTGTACCTGTTCGGCGGACTGAGCTGCATCCTCATCGTACTCATCAGCGGATTTTTAGGCTGGCTGCTGTCCGTCTGGCATTGCCGGAAGGGAGGCCGCTCATGATTCTCCTTGAACTGTTCTGGTCCTTCTGCAAGATCGGCTTTACCAGCTTCGGCGGACTGAGTATGGTCCCCCTCATCAACAGTGAAATGCTGTCCCATGGCTGGATGACCCTTTCCGAGGTCAGTGACATTGTTGCCATTGCGGAAATGACGCCCGGCCCGCTGGGGCTGAACTGCGCCACCTTTGCCGGGACCCGTGTGGCCGGACTGGCCGGGGCTGTCTCCGCCAGTCTGGGGGTCCTGTCCCCCACCCTGCTGATCTGCGCGGCTGCCGCCGTCATGTTTGAAAAATTCCGGGAATCCGATTTCATGAAAAAAGTGATGTACGGTATCCGCCCCGCCTGTTTGGGCCTGATCATAGCGGTGGTCTGCTCATTGACCGCAACCAACTACACGAACGCCGCAGGCAGCATCAGTTACGGTGCGGCTCTGATCGGCGTGGTCGCCACGGTCCTACTGCTGAAATTTAAGGTCAGCATCCCCAAGGTGATCCTGCTCTCCGCCGTTTTGGGACTGTTCCTGACCCGTTGACGCACAAAAAACCAGCATGGAGCGCTGCTCCATGCTGGTTCTTTTCAATCTGTATCAGTCCTTCACGGTGCCGTCCGCATTGAACAGCGGCAGCTTTTTCAGGAACTTGATGTCCGTGCGATCCGCCGCGTCACCCTCGGCCAGTACGGCAACCTTGCCGGTGACTACGCCGCCGGCCTCCTGCACCAGGGCCTCCATAGCCTTCAGAGAGCCGCCGGTAGAGATCACGTCATCCATGATCAGGATGCGCTTGCCCCGGATCAGGTCCGCATCGTCCCGGCCCAGAAACAGCTTCTGCGTACCGGCGGTGGTGATGGAGTGGTCCTCCACATGGATGGGGTCCGGCATATAGGCCTTGGCACCCTTGCGGGCGATAAAATACTTGGCAGCGCCGGACTGGCGGGCCATCTCATGGATCAGCGGGATGCTCTTGGCCTCAGCAGTAAAGATATAATCATAGCTGTCGGCGGGCACCAGCTTCAAAAGCTCCCGTGCGCAGGCCACAGTCAGCTCTGCGTCACCAAAGCAGATAAATGCGCCGATATATAGGTCATCCGTTACCTTGCAGATAGGCAGTTCTCTCTTCAAGCCTGCCACTTCGATGGGATATGTCATCGTGATTGCCTCCTCATTTTCCTGTCTGAAACGATCCCGCGTTTGATTGTGTTTAACCTTATTTATTATATCGAATACACATCAAAAGTCAAGCTGTCAAAGGAGCTGGTCCAGCATCAGACGGTGCACCGGCTGCGGCGGCTCCGGCCGTCCGGCAGCAACACCCGCGCGGCTCCGGCTGTCCGGCAGCAACACCCGCCGCGTAGCCATGAAAGGCATCCACCTCGTAGTAGAACTCCCCCCGGTTCAGCGGCGCTTCCGTCCGCATCATGGTCACGATCCCGCTGCCGGTGCGTTTGACACGGGCCTCCCGCCGGACCCAGCTCCGAAAGAAGGCCGCCTCAGTCTGAACGCCGGCGATCCGCTCCATGGCCCGGACGCTCACGGGGCGGACGCGCTCGATGTCCACCCCAACCGGCATGTCCGCTAAAGCGGCGGCTGCGGCCCCAGCCGTGTGACTGAGGCTGAAATGGGTATCCGGATGGTCCGGGAAAAAGGGTTTTCCCAGTTCATCGACCTCGATCCGGGGAAGATCCCGCCAGCCGCGCTGCTCCCACAGCGCCATCCGCAGCAGAAGATAGGCGCACAGCACCTCCTGGTGCTTTTCCTTCGGCAATTTTTCCAGCCGCTCCCGCCGCGCGTCCGGCAGAAGGGCCATCATATCTCCGTATTCCTGTTCCGTCAGCGACCGTTCCATTCTGGCCAGCCATACCTGGATCGGCATATTTCCCCTCCATATTCGTCTGTTTTTCCATTTTTCTTTATTTTACAGCCGGATTTTCCCCATGTAAAGGCACACGGATAAAAAAATTAAATTTTTATTTTAAAAAAAGAGGAAATTCGCCTTTTGCGGGGTATAACTTAACGTGACTATTTAATTCGTGAAAGGAGGAACGGCCGTGGCATTTCCCCAGAGCTTTATGGACGAGCTGACCGCCCGCAGTGATATTGTGGACGTGGTAGGCAGTTACGTACAGCTGACCCGCAAGGGCAGCAACCTGTTCGGCCTGTGCCCCTTCCACAGTGAAAAGACCGGCTCCTTCTCCGTCTCGCCGGACAAGCAGATCTATTACTGCTTCGGCTGCAAAAAGGGCGGCGGCGTTGTCAACTTCATCATGGACATTGAAAACCTCCCCTTCCCGGATGCTGTCCGGTTTCTGGCCAAGCGGGCCGGGATGGAGGTCCCGGAGGAGGAAGGCGACCGGGAAGCCGGACGCAGGCGGCAGCGTCTGCTGGATCTGAACCGGGATGCCGCCAGATTTTACTACCAGCTTCTTCAGCAGCCGGAGGGTCGGGCCGTTCAGGACTATCTGGACCGACGGCAGATCAAAAAATCCACCATCTGGACAAACGGCAGATCCGGAAATCCACGGCGGTCAAATTCGGCATGGGCGCCTCGTTGGACGCCTGGGACGTACTGCTCACCGCCATGACCAAAAAGGGCTACACCAAGTCTGAACTGCTGGACGCCGGGTTGGTGGTCCAGAACAAAAATGGCGGCCTTTATGATAAATTCCGCAACCGGCTCATGCTGCCGGTGATCGACACCCGGGGCGATGTGGTGGCCTTTGGCAGCCGGGTACTGGACAAGTCCGAGCCAAAATACATGAACTCTTCAGAAACGCCGGTATACTCCAAGCGCCGGGTGCTGTACGGTCTGAATCTGGCAAAGAAGTCCAAGCGCCCCAACATCATTCTCTGCGAGGGCAACCTGGACATCGTCACGCTGCATCAGGCGGGCTTCGACAATGCCGTGGCCTCCATGGGAACGGCGCTGACGGTGGAGCAGACCCGGCTTCTCAGCCGTTTCACCAAGGAATTGGTCCTCTGCTATGACAACGATAACGCCGGTAAGATCGCCACGGAGCGGGCCTTGCAGATCCTGAACGGCTCCGAGTTCAGCGTCAAGGTGCTTCAGCTGCCCCGCCGTCTGGTGGACGGTGAATACATCAAGCAGGACGCCGACGATTTCATCAAGCTTCAAGGACCGGACGCCTTTGAGCGTCTGCTCAACGGCAGCGAGAACGGCGTGGAATTCCGCATGGCTCAGATCGCCGGAAAATACGATCTCAAGGATGACGAAGCCCGCATCGCCTACTGCGGAGAGGTCAGTGAGCTGCTGGCCTCCCTCCCCGGTGCCGTGGAGCGGGAGATCTATACCGGGCGGGCCGCCGAGGCAGCCGGGATCACGGCGGAGGCCATGAAGCTGGAGGTCCAACGGTCCTTCAAGCGCCGGATCGCGCGGGAAAAGCGGGCGGAGCTGCGGAAAAATCTGAATCCGGCAATGGCCTTGCAGCCCAAGGAGCGATCCCTGCGCTTTGAAAATATGCGTTCCGCAGAAGCGGAAAAAGGCATTCTCCGTCTTTTGCTGACGGATGACACCCTGTTTTCCGACACTATCCCCATCCCGCCGGAGCGGTTCTCCTCCCCCCTATTGAGCCGGGCTTACCAACGGCTGTGGGAGGATCATGCCGCCGGAAGCCGGCCCATGATCTCATCTCTGGGAGAGGAATTTTCCCGGGAGGAGATCGATTGTCTCACCGCCGTCTGTCAGGAGCCTGTATCCACGCAGCATGCGCAGCAGGCTCTGACGGATTACATAGATGTGATCAACAGCGAAGCGGATAAGCGAACGGCACAGGATGATCCTCTGCTGGCCGCTGTGGAAAAATTCAAGAACAAAAAGAGAGGAAAGCAACATGTCTAATCGTGATTTGAGCCCTGATAGTCTGGAGGCGCAGGCCGACGCTCTGCTGGCCGCTGCCGACAGCATGGATATTCCGGATGAAATCCCGATGCCGGGAAAGAGCAGCCGTTCCGGTAAGGCCGCAAAGGCCGCCCGTCCCGAAGCAGACCATATCATGACGGATGAAGAGGCCAAAAAGGCCGGCATCGTCCGTCTGGACGATAAGCAGGTCGCTGCCCTCCCCGCCGCCAGCTGGCTGATGGGGCAGGAAAAGCTGCGGGAACTGCTGGCCCGCGGCAAGAAGAAGGGCAAGCTGGACTCCGGCGAGCTGATGGAAGCCGTGGACGATCTGAATCTGGAAAGCGATCAGATGGATCAGCTTTACGATTCTCTGGAAGCGCTGAACATCGACATCGGCACGGAGGAGGACCTCCTCCCCGAGCTGCCCGACGATGAGCCTGCCGCCGAGGAGATCGCCGACGTGGAGGAAGAAGAGCTGGTGGACCCCAACTCTTTGGTCAGCAACTTCTCTATCGACGATCCTGTCCGTATGTACCTCAAGGAGATTCAGCAATTTCTCCATCGACGATCCTGTCCGTATGTACCTCAAGGAGATCGGCAAGGTCCCCCTGCTGAACCCCGATGAAGAGATCGTGCTGGCACAGGCCATGGCCGCAGGCGCGGAGGCCAAGGCCCATCTGGACGAGTTGCAGGAGCAGCGTGAGGCCGGTGAAACGCCCGCCGTCACTCCGGAGGAAGAGGCTGAGCTCCGCAAGGTCTTTAAGAAGGGCGAAAGCGCCAAGCAGAAGCTGGCAGAGGCGAACCTCCGTCTGGTGGTTTCCATTGCCAAGCGGTATGTGGGCCGCGGTATGCTGTTTCTGGACCTGATCCAGGAGGGCAATCTGGGCCTCATCAAGGCCGTTGAAAAGTTCGATTATACCAAGGGCTACAAGTTCTCCACCTACGCAACCTGGTGGATCCGGCAGGCCATCACCCGCGCCATCGCGGATCAGGCCCGTACCATCCGGATCCCCGTTCACATGGTGGAGACCATCAACAAGGTCATCCGTGTCTCCCGTCAGCTTTTGCAGGAGCTGGGCCACGATCCCAGCCCCAACGAGATCGCCAAGGAGATGAACATGCCCGTGGACAAGGTCCGGGAGATCCTGAAGATCGCCCAGGAGCCTGTGTCTCTGGAGACCCCCATCGGTGAGGAGGAGGATTCTCACTTGGGCGACTTCATCCCCGACGAGGGCGCCAGCGAGCCCAGCGAGGCCGCGTCCTTCACCCTGCTGAAGGAGCAGCTGATGGATGTGCTGTCCACTCTGACTCCCCGTGAGGAAAAGGTGCTGAAGCTGCGCTTTGGCATTGAGGACGGCCGCACCCGGACGCTGGAGGAAGTGGGCAAGGAGTTCAACGTGACCCGCGAGCGTATCCGCCAGATCGAGGCCAAGGCCCTGAGAAAGCTGCGCCATCCCTCCCGCAGCAAAAAGCTGAAGGACTTCCTGAACTAACAGTCCCGCTGGGCTGCCGATACCGTTGGCGCAGCTTTAGGGCTCCCGCGCAAGCCCAGTGAAACGGGTTGCGTGGGAAGAGGAGGGGCAGCGAAGCGAACGAATTTTCACCGCAGGTGAAAACGAGTGATACGCAGCATGCCCCGACGACGCGCCATCCCTCCCGCAGCAAAAAGCTGAAGGACTTCCTGAACTGAAAACCGAACAATATTAAGTAAAAAACCGTGCTGTTTATAAAACAGCACGGTTTTTTCACTTCATCCAACTCAGTAAGCGGCCTGCCTCCAATGCCGCCTGTGCCCGGACGCCCTCAAAATCCACATAGGGGTTGTAGACGCCCTCCAGCAGATCGTGGGCTGCCTTGGCCTCTTGCAGTGCGGTGATCGCCTCCTCCCGGAGTACCCCAGTCATCCGGGCGCGAAACCGCAGACGGGCCTTGTTCTCCGGGTGGCTCAGGGCGTCCAGCCGCACCCGGCGGTAGGGCTTTCCCGGATACACCATCCCTGGCTTGGAGGTGACGAAGGCCACGCCCAGCTCCGGGATCAGCAGGTGTTCCAGCCGCCCCGGCTCCTCTGTGGATGGACAGGCGGTCACGTCATAGTCCCGGCGAGTGGCCTCCCCACACAGCGCCGCCAGCAGCGGCCCCGCCTGCTCATAGCTGTCTTCCAGCTCATAGACCTTGGAGCACAGGGCCTCCACGCTGTCAAACCGCCAGACCGGCCCCCTGTGGGTCAGGCTCCCCAGAAAGCGGCGGGGGATCTTCCCCGTGCCGCTCCCCCGGCCCCGATCTTCCCCGTGCCGCTCCCCCGGCCCCGCAGCTCCCTGGCCATGATCCCGGAGAACCGCCGGGCTGCCCGCTGGCGGTCAAAGACGCGGCTGGCCTCGGCGACCGTATCCAATTCCACCTGTCGGGCCGCCTTCAGACAGCGGTAGGCCCGGCCATAGGCGTCCTGATAGTCATGGGTATGGCGCTTCACCTCCCCGGCCTGTGCCTTGGCGGCAGGCAGGTCGTAAAACCGCCCCAGATCCACATAGCGATCCACAGCCGCCGGGTACTTCGGCTCTACGGCGTGGGGCGAGGTCCCATCACAGACGGCGCACCGGAGCGCCGGGATCACCACGCCGTCCAGAGAATCCGGGTCCCCGGAGCACCAGAGATAC
>OEMZ01000381.1_pt1 | contig 12196 bp, 7 predicted proteins | sample 1503731 | NCBI WGS metagenome assembly OEMZ01 (sample SAMEA3182062, study PRJEB22505) | gut metagenome | biome: human; feature: gut; material: Stool; isolation source: human stools | place: Canada | collected 2013-01-14
GTACCATAGTTCTTGTTCACCCTGATGTCTTCTTGCGATTCCTCATCTAGCGAGGCAACCAGCAAGCCCGTGTCCTTATAATAGAGTTTGTACGATTTCGGGTCGTAGTTGCCTTTCAGAGGTAAGGATACTTGGGCGAGACAATAGCAAACGTTGATGATACCTGCATCACGAAGCCATTCGATGGTGCCAACGTATTCTCTGTTTCTTGCTCCATGGGCAATCTTGCTTATCTGAAATTTCTTGTTGTCTTGTCCCAGGAAGACAGAAATATGGTCGTACACGTTCTTGATTTTTCCTTTGTCGAGTCCTTGCGCATATTTCGTAATGTCTTCCTCATAGTCAAGAAGAAGTTGGCGCTGTATCTTGAGCGTGCCGCTGAAGTTTCCGTTGCTCACGAACATATTGACTACGGCAGGCATTCCTCCGATGGTCATGTATTCACGGAATAGCCTCTCTAAAATATCCATTTCCATATTAGAAAGTGGTGTGATGGAGACCATCTTTTCGTAAAGGCGTTCTATAAAGGCAGAATCATAACCTTTTGCCCATAGGAATTCCTCGAAATCCATTGAGTGCATCGTGTAGTCTTCCTTATATCCCACGCTGTTCGATTCTATCTCGCGATAATTGATACCCATAAGCGAACCAGAGCAGATAACATCGTACCTGCCATCTATCTTGAAGGCTTTCAGACTGGTGGCGCAGGCAGGACAATCCTGCATCTCGTCGAAGAAGATGAGTGTGTTACCTGCTTCTATCTTGAGAGAAGGATTGATGAGGGTGAGGTTCCGGATAATGCTGTCTACCTCGTAACCTTCTTCGAAGATTGCCTTGTATTTTTGTTGCAATACGAAGTTGATGGCAACCACATTTTGATAGTTGTCATGGGCGAATTGTAGGATGGAAGCGGTCTTTCCTACTTGTCGGGCTCCCTTCACGATGAGGGGCATTCTCTCCTTATCGCTTTTCCATTCCTTGAGATAATTATCAATCTTTCTGCGCAAAAGCTTCATAATCAATATGTTTATAGTTCTTATTCGAGTGCAAAGATACAACTTTATCACAAAATTCCAAAGGAATTCGGACTGAAAATCACAAAATTCCTATTGTTTTAAGGCGTTTTATCACAAAATTCCATGCTTTTCTCTCTTCGCTATCACATTATTCCCTATTCGTTATACTTTTTTAATCTCTCTTTTTATCCGATTTCAGAAAAAAGATGTACTTTTGCCGCTCAATTCATGAAAGACAGGAATTTGGTTATACAAAAACATTATTAAGGAAGCAAAGGACTTCTGTTATATTTTATAGTATGGACAAGAATGAGAGAATATATAACGAGCAAGAGATGCCCACAGAAACGAAAAAGAATCATTCCGCTGATGCGGATAGAGTAAAGGAAGTATATAAGGTGACGATAGCGGGAAGCATCATCAATGTGGTGCTGCTCGTGCTGAAGTTTGCTGCAGGTATCCTCGGACATTCGGCAGCCATGATAGCGGATGCCATCCATTCGCTTACCGATTTCGCCACCGATGTGGTGGTACTGGTATTCGTAAAACTGGGCAATAAGCCGATGGATAAGGACCATGATTATGGTCATGGCAAATACGAGACGCTTGCCACTGCCATCATCGGTATTTCGCTCTTCGTGGTGGGTGTGATGATCTGTTATTCTGGCGTAACCAAGACTTATCGTGCCATCTGCGGCGAGACATTGCAGCAGCCGGGCGTTGTAGCCTTGATTGCTGCCATCGTAAGTATCGTGATGAAGGAGTGGGCTTATCAGTTTACGGTTAAAGCCGGAAAGAAATATCATTCCGAGGCTGTAGTGGCGAATGCCTGGCATCATCGCAGCGATGCTTTATCGAGTATCGGAACGATGTTCGGTATTGGTGGCGCCATCATCCTGGGAGAAAAGTGGGCGGTGCTCGATCCGCTGGCTGCCATCATCGTGAGTGTCTTCATCATCAAGGCCGCCTGGGGACTGGTGATGCAGTCTGTGAAAGAACTGACGGATGCCAGTCTTCCGGAAACGGAGGAAGATGAAATTCTGAAGGTTGCGAACGAAGAGCAGGGAGTAGGAGAGATTCATAACCTGCGTACCCGTCGCATCGGAAACAAGATTGCGATAGAAATGCACGTCCGTATGCCGGGTTCTCTTTCGCTTTATGAGGCGCATGAGCATGCTACTCATATAGAAACAAAACTGAAGCAGCACTTCGGTGCAGATACCCATGTGGGAATCCATCTCGAACCGATAAAAGTGAACGGAAAATATCAGAAACCGGAATAACTGAAATAAAAGGAAATAGCCGGAATAAAAGGAAACGAGCCTTGACGGAAGGAAGAAACCTCCATCAAAGCTCGTTTTTTTATTTGATATCCGAATCGTGTTTCGGATATTTATCATCTTTTGGGATGATTATTATCTGATTATATTATCGGCCGAGATTTACGCTGGCTCCTGCCATAATCCACAAACCTGGCTGCTTAACAGCTGTGAGGTCGTAGTAGCGGTGGCAAGTGATGTTGTCGGCTTTCACGAAGATATTGTATTTCTTCTCGTCCCACATCAGTTTGCAATCTACCTTGGTATATGGATGATAGCCATTCATTCTCTGCTGCCATCTTACGCTCCAGGAAGCTGAAAGCTTGTTCCAAATCTGATGATCCAGACCGAATACAGCCTTGTGCTTCAGATACTCCAATGCATAGAGTGATTTCAGAATGTTTGTTTCGGTCTTATGATCCTGATAGATGTAAGCATAACCCAACTTGATGCGGGTGATGAAACTGTTTGGTACCAATTCTCTCATGTAGATAGTAGCGTCTACGTTGTAGCCCATGTTGTTGAGCTTTCCGATGTTCATCACGTGATACTTGCTGTCATTCTGCTCGGTCACGGATGTCTGAACCCAGTCAATCATGTTGGTGCCGTGTGCGTAGAATCCGCTTACGGTTGCGGCAAAACCAGTCTGACGATATTGAGTTCCCACCTTGAGGGTTGAGTTCTTCTCCGGGTTTAGGTTGATGTCGCCCTGCTGCACCGCATTACTCATGTATAAATCGGTGTAGGTAGGCATTCTCAATGCCTTGTTCCAGGAAGCGTAGAACTTCCAGTTGTCGTTAGGACGATAACTCATATCTACACCAGGATAGAAACGGAAGTCGTTGTCAAGACCTGTATTCTTGTTAGCCAAGACACCAGCCGACAAGGTGAAGCCGCCGAAGATGAAGTTGTGCTCCAGCATGATGTTGGTATTGGTGCGCTCGCCCTTTCGGGTATATTGACGGTCAGAACCCGAGATATCCTTATAGTCTTTCTCTGCGAGTTCCTCGCCCAATGCAGTAGAGTAGATGCACTCCTTGCTGATGTCGAAACCCACTGCGGTCTTACCCAAAGCCCAAGCCACGTTGGCATTCAGTCCACCACCATAAACATCTAGGTCGTGATAGTTCTCGCCTGCTGCAGCTCCAGCCTTTCCACGAATCATCTGATAGTGATCCTTGAATTTGTTATAATAGAATTGAGGCGCAATCTCCCAGGTCTTCTCCTGGTTGTGCAGACTCAGATTGAGCGAAGCCAGACCGTGGTCTGTCTTCTCATATTGATTGTTATATTTGGCGCTGTAGAAAGTATTGGCACCATAGCTCTGGCTAGCAATACCCAACTGGGCGATGATGTCGAAACGCTGGTCGTAAGAGAAAGAGAGATTGCCGTAGCCCTGTCCCTTCTCGAAGTCGCTGTTCTCCGTGCCGCCATCCGAGCGCTTGTAGCCTCCGCTTACAGAATAAGCCTGGGTCCACTTGCCCGTTTCAAAAGCTGTTTGAATGCGTCCCTGTGCTCCGAAGCTTCCAAAGCTTCCGCCTTCTACACTTGCAGATACCCACTCACTCTTAGCCTTCTTGGTTACGATGTTGATGGCACCATTGAAGGCTGAAGTTCCGAATAAGCGCGATGCTGCCCCCTCGAGCACTTCGATGTGGTCGATGTCAGCAAGAGCTACAGGAAAATCAGAAGCATTGTGACCAGTCTGAGGATTGGAAATGTTGACACCATTCAGGAGAATGGTAATCTGGTCGAAGGTTCCACCATTGATGGAGATATCCGTCTGAACACCAAAGCCACCACGCTGACGGACATCCACGCCGGTAGCTAATTTCAATACATCGTTGATAGTCTGCGCAGCCGCACGATGAATATCGTCGCGGGTAATGACAGACACAATCTTAGGTGACTGTTCTACAGTCATCGGCGCACGAGATCCGGTAACGCTCACCGCATCCAGCTCGTAAGCCTTTCCGCCCTTGTAGAGGGTAGAATCAACCTTGGCTCCCTCTGTGCTTACGCCTGCTGCCTTAGCATGGCTCAGGGTAGCAACGCTGAGTGCACCAACAAGTACCTCTCGTCCCAAAACTGCGAAGAGTGAGTAGCTCTTGTTAGAGAATCGGTTGAACTTCAAGCTGTTGCGCTTGTTGAAAATTGTTTTGTACATTAAATTAAATGTTTATAAATGAATAAAAAATGGAAGCCTTCCGCCTTCCCGGCTTTCGGCATTCGGGGTGCAAAGGTACTGCCTTTTAGGCAACTGACAAAATAAAATGTGAATTATTTTTTCAACAGCTGATGCAAAGTTAATGTAAATCAAGGTCGGTTTCCTACCTCACAAATCGTATTCAATTCAGCCTTCTTGTGGCATAAAAAAGTATTAATTAGGCATAATCCTCAATAGGGTGATGCGATTTTCTTAAAGAAACATTCGCTTTTTCAGATTATTCTTGTATCTTTGCAGTTGATATGGGCAGCATTCAGCAATCAGAATACTGCTGTCGCAATTTTATGGTAATTAGAACTTAAAAAGAAAGGAACAGATAAGATGGAAAAGATCAACGTAAAAGAACTGAATGACAACGTCTTCGAGACTATTGGTAAGGAGTGGATGCTGGTATGTGCCGGCAACAAGGATCATTTCAATATGATGACCGCCTCTTGGGGCTGTTTGGGATGGCTTTGGAACAAGCCGGTGGCTGTGGTCTTTATCCGTCCGGAGCGTTTCACCCACGGCATCATCGAGGAGAATGAGTTCATGACTCTCTCTTTCCTCGGCAACAGCGAGGAGGCTCGGAAGATTTATAACTTCTGCGGCTCTAAGAGCGGACGCGATTTGGATAAGGTGAAGGAAACAGGACTGGTTCCTGTAGAAACTGATAACGGCAGCATCGCCTTCGAGCAGTCACGACTCACCCTGGAATGTCGCAAACTTTATAAGGAAAGTATGACCGCCGAGAAGTTCCTCGACAAGGACCTGCTCCAGTGGTATGGTGCCAAGGGTGGATTCCACGATGTTTATGTTGTGGAGATTACCAATGCTTATAAAAAGTAAGAATTAAAATATGGCTCAAGAACAAACAGCAATTCGTGAACGCCAGAAAACCAGGCTCAAGGAGCCGGGGCGTTACGTGGTAATGATGTTCAACGATGACTTCACACCGATGGACTTCGTGGTAGAAATCCTCGAATCCATCTTCTTCAAGTCGCAGGCTGAGGCTGAAGCAATCATGCTCAAGGTTCATCACGAAGAGAAAGCCGTGGTGGGCACCTACAGCTATGACATCGCCAAGAGTAAAGTGGAGAAAGCGATGGAGAAAGCCCGTACGCAGAAGTTTCCGCTTAAACTCACTTATATGCCGGAATAGGCGTTGATTTCGGGGAAATATCCCCAATATATGCTAAGAAAAAGAAAGGAAAAAATAGAATGGACAGTATGGGATTGACCCGATATATGAGTGTTCTGATGGACGATGCCATGAAGCAAGCCCGGTTCTTCGACCACGAGTTCGTGATGCCCGAGCACATGCTGCTGGCGTTGCTCAGGCAGTATGCATTCTGTCAGGCGCTGCAGGAAGAAGGCGTAGACAGCCTCAAGATGCACGAAGACTTGGTGGGATGGCTCGCCAAGCAGGAGCGTGTGCCTGAAACCATCAAGTATCTGCCAGAGCCGTCATCGCTCTTCAAAACTATGTTTGGAACGGCGTGCGCCCTGGCTGCTGCTGCCGACAGACAGCTGGTGAATGTACCCCATTTTGTGCAGGCGATGTTTGGCTTGCAGAATTCAGAAGCCGCCTTCCTGCTGTGCAAGAATGTGGGCGACCGGCAGGGCGAGTTCCTGGCGAGCGTTGACAGTTATTATCCTATTGGAGAAGATACTGGAGAGGCTGGCATGGGCATGGGAGCAGACTTTGATGATGACGATTATGCCAACGAGTATGACGATGACGAGGAAGAAGGCAGAAGACAGGTTGTACAGGATTGGCATCAGCTGGTTACCTGTATTTCTGACAAGGTAGAAGAGCACAATCCGCTTATCGGAAGAGAACAGGAACTGGACAGAACCATCCAGGTGCTCTGCCGTGCCGAGAAGAACAATCCGCTCCACATCGGAGAAGCCGGAGTCGGCAAGACAGCTCTGGTCTATGGTCTCGCCAAACTCATCAACGAAAACCAGGTTCCTGAACGCCTCAAGGGGGCTCGCATCTACGGCATGGACATGGGACAGATGCTTGCCGGTGCCCAATATCGTGGCGACTTCGAGAAACGCATCAAGATGGTGATGGAGGGAGCCGTGAAGGAAGGCAACACCATTATCTACATCGATGAGATTCATAATATGATAGGTGCCGGTCGTGGCTCAGATGGCGGACCTGATGCATCCAATATGCTGAAGCAATATCTGGAGGCAGGTGATATCCGTTTCATCGGTTCTACCACCTACGAGGAATATAACCGTTACATGGCTCAGAGCAAGGGCATCGTGCGCCGGTTCCAGCAGATTGACATCAAGGAACCTACCGAGGAGGAGGCTATCAAGATATTGGAGGGCTTGCAGTATAAATACAACAAGTTCCACAATGTAACCTATCGCAAGGACGCCCTGGAATATGCCGTCCGTGCCAGCGCCAAATATATCAGCAACCGCTGTCTGCCAGACAAGGCCATCGACCTGATGGATGAGGCGGGTGCTTATCTGGAGGTGCATCCGGTAGAATCTCGCCAGCGCTCTTATGTTACCAAGTCTATCATCCAGCAGATTCTGATTAAAGTCTGCAAGATTGATGCGGCTGCGATGAAAGATGAGAATAACGATGCTTTGGCTACGCTCCGCCAGCGCATACTCGACAAGATTTACGGTCAGGACAAGGCTGTAGACAAGGTGGTTGAGGCTGTGATGATGGCAAAGGCGGGATTGACAGATGATGACAAACCATTGGCTTCGCTCCTCTTCGTGGGACCTACCGGAGTAGGAAAAACCGAGGTGGCACGGCAGTTGGCCAAGGAACTCGGCATCGAACTGGTACGCTTCGATATGAGTGAATATACCGAGAAGCATACCGTGGCAAAACTCATCGGTTCGCCAGCTGGATACGTGGGTTATGAGGATGGAGGACTTCTGACCGATGCCATCCGCAAGACGCCAAACTGTGTACTCCTGCTCGACGAGATAGAGAAGGCGCATAGCGATATCTACAACATCCTGCTCCAGGTAATGGACTATGCCCGTCTGACTGATAACAAGGGCCAGAAGGCTGATTTCCGTAACGTGATTCTCATCATGACCTCAAATGCCGGAGCGCAATATGCTTCACGGGCTAGCGTAGGTTTCAATGGAAACGTAAGTCGTGGCGAAGCGATGCTGGAACAGGTGAAGAAGACTTTCAAGCCTGAGTTTATCAACCGACTTTCCGACATGGTGGTGTTCAACGATATGGATAAGCACATGGCAGAGCTGATTCTTGCCAAGAAACTTCGTCAACTCGATGCGAAACTGGCAGCAAAGGGAGTTACCGTAACGTTAACCGATGCTGCGCGCGAACAGCTGCTGAAATGGGGCTTTACCAAGGAATATGGTGCCCGCGAGATGGACCGTGTCATCGGTAACCGCCTGAAACCGATCCTGATGAAGGCGCTGCTCTTCGGCAAACTCAAGAAGAGTGGCAAGGCGCATGTCGACTTTGACGGAAAGGAACTGGTGATTAATTATTAGAATGAAAGTCTAGTCAAGAATATTCTTGATAAAAGATAAGCGTATGATATTACAGATAGATGATACTGCGGACGAGATTTACTTTCCCGATCCGCATTATGGCGATGAGGATGGATGCTTTGCGATTGGTGGCGATTTGAGTATCGACCGCCTGTTGCTGGCTTATAGCAATGGCATTTTTCCCTGGTATAGTTTCCGTGACCAGCCTGAAATACTCTGGTTCTGTCCGATGAAGCGTTTCGTCATCTTTCCTGATGAAATCCACATCAGTCATTCCATGCGTACCCTGATGAGAAAGAACCGATACAGCGTAGGAATCAACGAAGATTTCGATGGTGTGATACGGGGATGCAGCAAGACCAACGGACGGTATTGGGAAGATGGCGCATGGCTGGGCGAGAACATCATCCAGGCATTTACTGCCCTCCATAAGCAGGGCTTTGCGGCGAGCGTAGAGGTATGGGATAATGAAACCGATGAACTGGTGGGTGGACTTTATGGTGTCACCATCGGCAAGGTTTTTATAGGAGAAAGCATGTTCTCCAGGGTTCCGTCAGCTTCTAAGATTGCCCTCATCTTCCTTGCCAGATACTTGCAGGAGCACGGTGGCAAGATGATAGATTGTCAGTTGGAGACTCCTCATCTCAAATCGATGGGTGGCAGATATATTTCTTACGAGGAATATATGAAGATTATGAACGAAGAATAAGAGATGTTCTTCTCGGAATAGAAGAACATCTTCTTTTGAATAAAAAAATAAAGGCTAGGTTTCCAGAATCGTGAACCTAGCCTTTGTTATTATCTGGCTTTTTGCTTTTTATTAGAATATCGGTGTGCCGATGCAGCCGTTAGGTGCCTGAATATGCAGCATCGCACAAACGGTAGCGGCAATATCTGTCATATAGTGAGGCTGGGCACTCTCGCCGTGCTGGATGCCCCAACCCATAAACAGGCAAGGAATATGGATATCGTATGGATTCCATGCTCCGTGGGTAGTTCCCTTGCTGCTGTAATAATCGTAGTGACCTGGTTTCAGTACAATCTGAACACCTCCGCTGCGCTCACGGTTATAACCGTTAATGGCGCGGAACTTCAGCTCTTCAGGGATGCTCTCGATAGAGCTCTTCTCCATGTCGAAGGCATAGTGCACATCCTTGTCTTTCTTCAATCTATCTACCACTGCCTGCTTGATGGCTGCGTAATCCAAACCGAGTTCTTCGATGATATCTGTGTTGAAGAATACCTGATAGTTCATAATGGTCTTTACTAGGTCCTTGTTGGTGTTGAACTTTGTCTTCAGACTCTTGTTCAATTCATCTACCAGTCCCTTCTTGTTCCAGATGCCGGCAGGGATTCGTTGATCCTGCAGGAAGGTAGCGTTGTTCACGCCTCCATGGTCGGCGGTGAGGAAGGTGAGATAATTTCCCTTGCCCACGGTCTGGTCGAGATAAGCGAAGAAATCTGCCAATGCCTTATCTAATCTGAGATAGCAATCTTCTGTTTCGATGGCGTTCACGCCCACCTGATGACCGATGTAATCGGTGCTGGAGCAGCTGATGGTCAGCAAATCAGTATCTGTGTTTCTACCCAGGTTCTCGCCCTCGATGGCAGCCTTGGCAATATCGAAAGTCAGGTTGCAGCCGAATGGGGTACTGCGGAGAATCTTGTAACCATGCTTTTTATATAAGGTAGGCAGATCGAGTGGCAATACTGCCTTTTCGCCTTCAACAATTCCATTCTCGTAGTTGTTGTCATCGCTGGTGCTCTCCTTGTAGGAATCGATAGGGTAGAGCGTCTCCCATTTCTTGGATAGATACTTGTTCGGGAGTTTCTGCTTGTTGAACTTGTTCACCCACTCAGGCAACTTATCCATATAGAAAGTACTGGTGATGAACTTGCCCGACTTGTCTTCAAACCAGAAAGCGCCATTGGCGTGATGGCCTGCAGGGAGGATGGATGCTCTGTCTTTCAAGGCTACACCAATCACCTTAGAGCGGTTGTTGGTAGCCAGACGGAGTTCATCGCCGATGGTGGTTACCCACAGATTGCGAGGCGACATCTTGCCAGCCTTGCTGTCAGAACCTACAGGGTTGACGGTATCGTCGGCAGTACAATTCACTACCTTTCCATCCTTCACGAAGTTATTTCCTGCAATTCCGTGGATGGAAGGAACGGAACCGGTCCAGATAGAAGAGTGGCCGATGGCTGTAACCGAAGGGATGTAAGGAATCTTGCAGTTTTCTACGCTGAATCCTTCTCCGAGCATTCTCTTGAATCCGCCTTCGCCGTAGCGGGCGTAGTAGCGATAGAGATAATCCCATCGCATCTGGTCGATAACGATGCCTACAACGAGCTTAGGACGTTGAGGCTGAGCCTGTGCAATGCCGCAGAAGCAGCAGAGCACGAAGATGAGTTTGATAATCTTATTCATAGTCAAAATGTCTTTTTTATACATAACCATTCAGTATTGTATATTAAAATTCGGTTGCAAAGATACAACTTATTTTGGTATTTAACGATAAAAAAGACGATTTTTACCCAAACTTCTCATGGCGTTCAATACAGCCAGTACCGTAACACCTACATCGGCAAAGACAGCCGTCCACATGGTGCCGAGACCAATGGTGGCGAGAATCAGTACGGCAACCTTCACTCCGATGGCAAATACCACGTTCTCGTGAGCGATATGAATGGTTCTCCTGGCTATCTTCACGGCAAGGGCAATCTTTCTAGGGTCATCATCCATCAGTACTACATCGGCAGCTTCGATGGCTGCATCGCTACCCAGTCCACCCATGGCAATGCCCACATCGGCACGCTTCAATACAGGGGCATCGTTGATGCCATCGCCTACATAAGCAAGCGTCTTGCCTGCCGGTTTTGTCTTCAGCAGTTGTTCTACATGCGAAACCTTATCGGTTGGCAGCAGTTCTGCGCGGCACTCGTCCAGTCCCAGTTTGTGGGCAACATCTTCTCCTACTTCTCTGCGGTCGCCCGTCAGCATTACCGTTTTCTCCACTCCCAGTTCTTTCAGCTCTCTGATGGCATGGGCGCTTCCTCCCTTAAGGGTGTCGTTGATCACAATATGTCCTGCATACTTGCCATCAATGGCGACGTGGATGATGGTTCCCACCTGGTTGCAGTCGTGCCATTGGGCACCGATGCTTTCCATCATCTTCTTGTTGCCCACGCAAACCACCTTGCCGTTCACTTTTGCACGGATACCCTGTCCTGCAATCTCCTCTACATCGGTCACCTCGCAGCCATCTGTTGCTTCTTGCGGAAAGGCAGTACGCAGGGCTGCGCCGATAGGATGAGTGGTGAAATGCTCGGCATGAGCCGCCAAATGCAGCAGAATCTTCTCCTTGTCAGAATATTCGCCAATATGCACATTATCTGCATCGTGGGATGAATGTTCTAGGCAGAAATCATCAGCATGAACAGCTGCCACGGCAAACTCTCCGTGGGTCAGAGTTCCGGTTTTGTCGAACACAACGGTTCCCACCTTGGCTAAAGCATCCATATAGTTGCTGCCCTTGATGAGAATACCGTTCCGGGATGCTCCGCCGATGCCGCCAAAGAAGGTGAGGGGCACGCTGATGACCAGGGCGCAAGGACAGGAAACTACCAGGAATATCAAGGCGCGGTTGAGCCATAATGGGAAGTTCTCGCCAAAGGTTCCTGCACCTACGATTCCTGTAGCTGCCAGGAATGGAGGAATAACCGCCAGGGCAATGGCTGCGAAAACAACGATAGGAGTATAGACTCGGGCGAAACGGGTGATGAAAGCCTCGCTCTTCGACTTGTTCTTGTCTGCACTCTCTACCAGAGAGATAATCTTGGATACGGTACTTTCGCCAAAACTCTTGGTGGTGCGTACACGAACTACTCCTGAAAGGTTGATGCAACCGGACATGATAGTATCGCCTTCATTCAAATCCCGTGGCATACTCTCACCTGTCAGGGCAATAGTATTCAAGGCTGAATTGCCCTCTACAACAACACCATCCAAAGGCACTTTCTCTCCTGGACGGATTACGATAGTTTCTCCTATCTTGACGTCTTCCGGCGAAACCGACTCTATTTTTCCGTTTCTTTCAACATTCGCTACATCCGGTCTAATATTCATCAGATGTGAAATACTGTCG
>OEMZ01000398.1_pt1 | contig 11750 bp, 10 predicted proteins | sample 1503731 | NCBI WGS metagenome assembly OEMZ01 (sample SAMEA3182062, study PRJEB22505) | gut metagenome | biome: human; feature: gut; material: Stool; isolation source: human stools | place: Canada | collected 2013-01-14
GTGTATAAGAGATAGATTACTGCACTGAGCATCATGGCGCTTTAGGGGAAAGACATGGCGTTTTCGGGGGGATTTTTCCTTTCGCCGACTGTATAATGGTAGGCGGTTAGAAAAGGTTGACCCCACACGGTTAAAAGACTCAGCTGTTCTGTTATTTCGCTATGCGCGCCCGTTGGTTAGCTTACTCTAACTAAAGATTTATTACTCAGGAGGTCATCAGAATGAAAAAATCCGCAATGCTCATGTTGTGCCTTGTGCTTGTGTTTGCTCTTGCAGCCTGTGCTGGAACGGATACCACGCCGCAGGGATCGGTCTCGGATACCGTCACGGTAACGGATATGAAGGGCGAGGTTGCCATCCCGGCAAATCCAGAGCGCATCGTTGATGTAGCTGGCTTGACAGAGGAACTTCTTATTCTGGATATGAAGGTAATTGCCTCGGCTAATACCAGCATGTTCGATGGGGTGTCTGTCCCCAAACATCTGACAACGCTTTTTGCCGAAAGAGGTATTGAGGTTGTCGGCAATTACTCCGGGTCTTCTTCTACCGGAGACCTGAACCTCGAAAAGATCGCGGAGTTAAAGCCTGATCTGATCATTATGAATATTCGCCACGAGAAGGTTTATGAACAACTCGCGGCTATTGCTCCCACGGTCATGATCGATGATGACATAAGCTATGTTAACTGGCGCGGAAGATTTAAGCAACTGGGGCAGTGGTTTGATAAAGAAGCAGCCGTAGAAAAATGGCTTGCCGACTACGACGTCAAAGCTGCGGAGCTTGCGGCGAGAATCAGGGATATGATTGGGGACGAAACCTTTGCTGTATTGGAGGCCAATTCCGTTCATTTTGGTTCCTATTACATCTATCGCAGCGGCGGGCCGGGTGAGCTTGTCTACGATGAGCTGAAACTCACACCATCAGCCGGAGTACCGGAGAATGTCTGGGGTGAAGTGGTCGATGCGGAATACTTTTCCTTGATCGATGCAGATCACATCTTCTTTTTTAGCGACGACGGCAGAGCTGGAGACACGGGGAACCTTGCCGTGTGGAAGAATATGAAAGCGGTCAAAGCCGGCAACGTTTACTTTGGTATCAACGAAGATCAGTATAATATGGCTTTTACGGCGATGGGAAAGGAACTCTATTTGGAAAAGCTCGCGAACGCGATTCTGAACCATGGGAACGTTGAGTAAGGAAACAGGCGCGGTTGCGGGAATATCGCAGAGACAAGAGAGATACAAACGCTCCGCGCCGGCTTTTCTGATTATTCTTGCCGCATTGGTGCTGATGCTTGGGTTCTCAATGGTTCTCTCCGTCTGCACCGGCATTGCTGGCGGTAGCTTCAAGGTCTTTGCGGAAACGGTTATGTCCCCCGCTAAGGCTTCCGGTGTTGGAATGATTATGTTGGAAATGCGTATGCCCAGGGCGCTGGCTGCCGGGCTGACAGGAATGGCCTTCGCTCTCTCCGGCGCTGTGATGCAGGGAATTACCAGAAACCCCCTGTCGGACGCCGGCCTTCTGGGGATCAATGCGGGAGCCGGTTTCTTTGTTGCACTGTCCGCAATTCTGTTTCCCGCCGCACCAGACATCGTGAAAACATGCGCCGCCTTTGCCGGAGCCGCTCTTGCGGTATTCATGGTCTATGGTTTCGGCGCCGGCAAACATAGATCCGAATCTTTCCGGTTCATTCTGGCAGGCGCTGCTGTATCAGCCCTGCTTACCGCGTTGAGTCAGGCGGTTTCTCTGGCGTTTGGAATCGTGAAATCCCTTTCTTTCTGGAGCGCGGGAAGTTTGTCCGGCGTGACATGGCAAAGCTTGAAAATGCTGTCCCCGGTGATTCTCTCAGCCAGTGCGCTTGGTTTACTTTTATCGAGCCGACTATCAGCGCTGGCACTGGGAGAAGATAGCGCCGCCAGCTTGGGCGTAAATGTCCGCACGGTCAGGCTTTTCGGTATGCTTGTGGTGTTGCTGCTTGCGGGAGCCAGTGTATCGCTCGTGGGAGGCATCGCATTTATCGGGCTTATTGTGCCGCATATATCCCGACTTCTTGTGGGCGGTGATTACCGCAGGCTGGTTCCCGTGTCTGCGCTCATGGGCGGCGTTGCGCTGGTGCTGTCGGATATTGCGGCGCGCATGATAAACGCCCCTTTTGATACGCCTGTCGGCGCACTGGTATCCATCCTCGGCGTGCCCGTCTTTTTTGCGCTTACTTTCAGGAAGGAGGGCATGGTCTTATGAAAAAGAAAACCAGACAGCTCCTTATCCTCAACGGTCTTCTTATCCTGATTGTAGCTGCGGCTATCTTATCCGTTAACAGTGGTTACGCAAGAATTTCCTTCTCGACTGCGGTTCACAGCATATTCCAACCGCATACGGATGGAGCCTCCGTAGTCGTAGCGCAGTTTCGCGTTCCGAGAATCGTCCTCGCCGTTCTATGTGGGATGGGTCTGGCACTTGCCGGATGCGTTATGCAGACTGTCACGGGGAATCCGCTGGCCGATCCGGGGATATTGGGCATAAACGCAGGGGCGGGATTTGCCGTTATGCTGTTCCTGACATTTTTCCCTGCACTGCATATACGTACCATGGCGTACCAGCCGATATTTGCCATAGCGGGCGGGCTTTGCACAACGGGACTTCTGTATCTTTTTGCAAAGAGGAACGGAAAACTCATCCCAATATATTTTCTGTTGGGCGGCATCGGGCTTGCGTCCCTATTTTCTTCTTTTATGCTGATCATGGCCGCGAACATGGACAACAGCAGCTATCAGCTCGTGGCAAGATGGCTGGCAGGAAATATTTGGGGAACGAGCTGGCATCAGGTTCTTGCCCTGTTGCCATATATGCTCATACTGGTTCCTTTTCTTCTTACAAAGTCGAATATACTGGATATTCTGCTCTTAGGAGAGAATACGGCCATTTCTCTGGGGATAGCCGTAGAGAGGGAGTTAAGACTGCTCCTGATTGCATCGGTGGCTCTTACCTCTGCCTGCGTTGCCGTCAGCGGAGGGATCGGTTTTGTGGGACTGGTAGCGCCGCATATGGCACGAAGGTTGATCGGAGGCAGACACCACGCCCTTATGCCTGCCTCCATGCTGCTGGGGGTGCTGCTGTTGCTTTTGGCAGACACGTTGGGACGGTCTGCCTTTCAGCCGAGGGAGATCCCGGTTGGTATCGTGATCTCCGTGCTTTCGGCTCCGTATTTTCTGTTCCTGCTCCGCAGGTATTTTTAAGGGAGGATGTCTATGCTTTCACATATGCAGGCAAAGGGTTTGTCTGCCGGATATAACGGGGAGGCCGTCTTCAGGGGGCTTGACTTAAAAATCCCTGAAGGCAGCATAACCACCTTGATAGGCTCCAACGGCTCTGGAAAATCCACCATACTGAAGACACTGTGCCGGATCATTTCCCCGGATTCCGGCGCAGTATATCTTGATGGCGAAGCGATCCACGAAATGCCGACAAAGCGTGTTGCCCAGAGGCTTGCGCTGCTGCCGCAGGGAGCGCAAGCCCCTGCCGGCATCACAGTCGGCGACCTTGTGGAATACGGGCGTTTTCCTTACAGGTCGGCGCTAAGCGGTCTCGGCGAAAAGGATCGGGAGATCATTCAGTGGGCTCTTGCCAGTACAGGCATGAGTTCCCTTGAACACAGAGAAATGGAGAGACTTTCGGGAGGTCAACAACAGCGGGCATGGATCGCCATGGCGTTGGCGCAGAAAACCGGATTGCTGTTTCTGGATGAACCCACGACCTATTTGGACATCTCGCACCAACTGGATATATTGTACCTTCTGCGCCGCCTCAACCGGGAAAATGGTGTTACCATCGTAATGGTTCTTCATGATTTAAATCATGCCATCATGTTTTCCGACTATTTGGTGGCGATCAAAGACGGGACACTGCACAACGCAGGTACGCCGCAAGAGGTTATTACCCGGCAGGCGTTGCGGGAAATCTTTGATGTAGAAGCGGAGGTCATTACACATCCGGTATTAAATGTTCCGGTATGCCTCCCCTTCAGGATAACGGAGCAGAACAAAAAAACAGGAGGTTCGAACACATGAAAAAAGGGGTGCAATCAGTGCTGTTCTCCGTGCTGGTGGGTGCGCTGCTGCTGTGCGCAGGATGCGGCAAATCGGGAGACATCTACACGGCGGGCGTTTATACGGCTTCCGCTGAAGGTTATTCCGGTCCGGTTACCGTAGAGGTAGAGTTTGACGGGAGCAGCATATTGTCTGTACATGTCCTATCTCACAGCGAAACAGTAAATATCTCAGACCGCGCAATAAATGAACTCCCTTCCCGGATCGTGGAGGCGCAGACCTGGGATGTGGATGCCGTTTCATCCGCAACATTTACCAGCGATGCCATTCGTGAAGCGGTCAGAGATTGCCTCGCGCAGGCGGCGCTCCGATGAACCATTTGCGTTGCAAAGGGTATTTTGCGGTGATAGAATGGGTGAGATAAAGGGCAAGTCAAAAAATCAGCCATAGCTGCTGTTTTAAGTGCTTTTCCAGCGAAGTGCCGCAGGCATTTCGCTGGAGATTCCATATATGGCTGTATGAACTCCCTTCCATGCGCAAAAGAATATCGCGAATCCTCCAAGCAAGGGTATATGTGTTTAGTATAAAATGTGTCACTCCCATTGACAAACCAAATCTACGCGGTTATAATATACCAGTGGTATGTACTGCTGGTATATCAGGAGGCGTAGGAAATGGAACGAACGGAAACCCAAAGGAAGATCCTCGAAGTTGGGAAAAAAGAATTTCTGGAAAAAGGCTTCAAGGACGCATCTCTGAACCAAATTGTCGCGGAGGCAGGCTTCACGAAGGGTGCATTCTACGGCTACTACCCGGATAAGACCGCTCTGTTTGAAGACCTTGTGGGCGAGACCGCAAGCGAGCTGCTCACCCGCTTCAAGGCGGCACAGGATGATTATTTTGACCTTATCCCAGAGGGAAGAGCAAAAGACAGTCTGGAGCTTTCCACCCAGCACCTGCACGAGCTTGTCGCGTTCATGTACGACCATTTCGACGAATTCAAGCTGATCCTCTGCCGGGCGGAGGGAACGGGCTACGCGGATTTCATCGAGGTGCTGGTGGAACTGGAGGTCGATCGATCCGAAGAATACTACGCCCTCCTCAGAAAAAACGGTATGCTCTCCGGGAGCATGACTCGTCAGCTTCATCACATGATCACAAGAGCTTACTTTACGGCGGTGTGTGAAACCATCGTCCACGATATGCCGAGAGAGGAAGCCATGAAATACGTCGATGAACTGGCTATCTTTTTCCACTCCGGCTGGAGCGGACTTTTAAGGCTCGAATGAGCCTTAAAAAAATAACTGTTGGTTAGTCGCCTCTAACCGATGCGGCACATCCTCCACCAAATCCATATATTTTAAGAAAGGAACACGGAATATGAGCAAACAGAAAAAAGAAAAGCAGCCGCCGGTGCTGGGCAGGCTGCTGGAATACGCCGGAGGGCATAAGTGGCTGTCCGTCTTGGGCTGCGGGCTGTCCGGCGTTTCGGCGGCAGCCGGCATTTTCCCGTTTGTCTTTGTCTGGTACGCGGCCAGAGGCATTTTAACGCCGGGAGGCGGCGTTCCGGCAGGGCTTGCCCGCTACGGCTGGTACGCGCTGGCGGCGGCGCTTCTGAGCGCGGCGATCTATTTCGCCGGGCTCATGTGTACACACCTTGCGGCCTTCCGGGTGGCGACAAATATGCGAAAGGCGGCGGCCGCCCATCTCATTGACCTGCCGCTGGGGTACTTTAACGCCAACCTCACGGGACGGCTGCGCAAGCAGATCGACGACAACGCGGCGCTGACAGAAACGCTCCTTGCCCACACCATCCCCGACGCGGTGGGCGGGATCGTAACGCCGATACTGGCGGTGGGACTGCTCTTCGTCTTTGACTGGCGCATGGGGCTTGCCTGCCTGATCCCCATGGTCATCGGGCTTGTCTGCCTGATGAGCATGATGACCGGGACGGGCATGAAGTTCTTTGAGGAATACCAGCGGGCAGGAGAGCGCATTTCCGCCGAGGCCACGGAGTATGTCCGGGGAATCCCGGTGGTGAAGGTATTTCAGCAGACAGTTTACTCCTTCAAGAGCTTTCATGCCGCCATCCTCAGCTACCGCGACCTTGCCAGCGGCTACGCCATGATGTGCCGTATGCCCTACACCCTGCTTACGGTGGTGCTGAACGCCATGTTCCTGCTTCTCATGCCCTTGGGAATGGTTCTCATCGGCGGCGCGGCAGACGGCTGGGCAGTGCTGGCCGATCTGGTGTTTTACATCTTCTTCGCGCCCCAGCTTGCCTTTATGATGGAGCGGCTGATGTACGCGGTCAACGCACAGATGGAGGCCGCCGAGGCAGTGAACAAGCTGGAGGCGATACTCCGGGAGTCGCCCTTTCCCGAGCCTGCGGCGGACAGCGTAAGCAAGCCTGCGGACAGCGGCATTTCCTTTGAGAATGTCACCTTTTCCTATGACGGCGCGGACAGGCCCGCGCTGACGAATGTGAGCTTCCATCTGCCGCAGGGGGAGGCGTGGGCGTTGGTGGGTCCCTCCGGCGGCGGCAAGACCACCATCGCCCGGCTGATCCCGCGCTTTTTCGATGTGCAGGCAGGGGCGGTGCTCCTGGGCGGACGGGATGTGCGCAGCATCCCCACCGCGGAGCTGATGGAGCAGATCTCCTTTGTCTTTCAGGAGGTGCGCCTGTTTAAGAAGAGCATCCGCGACAACATCCGCGCCGCCCGGCCGGACGCCACCGAGGCGGAGATATTACACGCGGCGCAGCTTGCCCAGTGCAGCGATATTCTGGAAAAGACGCCGGGCGGGCTGGACGCCGTGATCGGCGCCAAGGGCGTCTACCTCTCCGGCGGCGAGATGCAGCGCATCGCGCTGGCGAGGGCGATCTTAAAGGACGCGCCCATCGTGGTGCTGGATGAGGCCAGCTCCTTTGCAGACCCGGAGAACGAGGCGAAGATACAAAAGGCCTTCGAGGCGCTGATGAAGGGCAAGACCGTGCTGATGATCGCCCACCGCCTGTCCACGGTGCGGAACATGGATCGCATCCTCGTCATCCGGGACGGCGAGATCGCCGAGGAAGGAAAGCACGACGAGCTTCTTGAAAAGGGCGGCGTATACGCCGCTATGTGGGAGGAATACCAAAAGGCCGCGCAGTGGAAGGTAGGAGGTGCCGCATGATCGAACGCATCCGAAAAAAATACGCCATGACGGAGAAGGGCGCAAAAGACTATGTGGCCGCCGTGTTCTGGTCCGTACTGGTCAACATCAGCAAAATGCTGCCGGTGGGCGTGCTGGCCACGGCACTCTCCGGCATCGTAGAGGCACTGACAAACGGCACCGACCCAAGGGCGGGGCTTACGCGCTTTCTGGTCGCGGGCGTCCTTGCCCTCGCCGCGCTCTTTGTGACCTTCCTGATCCAGTACAAGGCCCTATACGAAGCCACCTACCGGGAGAGTGCCAACCGCCGCATCCGGCTGGCGGAGGTGCTGCGCCAGCTCCCGCTGTCCTTCTTCGGAAACCGTGACCTGACCGACCTGACCACCACCATCATGGGGGATACGGAGACGCTGGAAAAGGCCTTCTCCCACTTTTACCCCGCCATGCACGGCGCGCTCATCTCCACGGCGCTGATTTCCGCAGGCATGCTGCTTTACGACTGGCGGATGGCGCTGGCTCTTTTGTGGGTGGTGCCCGCGTCGCTGCTGATGGTCTATCTCTCCCGGCGCATGGAAAAGCGGCATATAAAGAAGGGCCTCGTCACCCGCCGCGCGGCCACCGACGCCATGCAGGAGGTGCTGGAGTGCGCGCCGGAGATCAAGGCGTGCAACCAGAAGGCGCGGTATATCGCCGACCTGAACCGCAGGCTGGACGAGGCGGAGCAGGACACCATCCGGGGCGAGCTGTTCACAGGCTCCGTGGTCACGGCGGCACAGTCCTTCCTAAAGCTGGGCATCGCCACCACCGTCCTCACGGGGGTAACGCTGATGAGCCGCGGCGACCTGGCGCTGATCCCGTTTCTGATGTTCCTTATCGCCGCCACCCGGGTATATGACCCCATCGGCTCCATGTTTGCCAACATGGCCGCGGTTTTCGCCTGCGAGGTGCGCATCGAGCGTATGCAGGAGATCGAGAACGAAAAGCGCATGACCGGACTGACCGAATATGATCCCGACGGCTGCGACATCCGCTTTGAGCAGGGGCAGGTGACGGCGCTGGTGGGCCCCTCCGGCGGCGGCAAGTCCACGGCAGCCAAGCTGGCAGCCCGCTTCTGGGACCCGGCGGAGGGAACGGTGCGGCTGGGCGGCGTGGATGTGTCCACGGTGGACGGCGAGGCACTGCTGAAAAACTACGCCATCGTATTTCAGGATGTGGTGCTGTTTGCGGATACCGTGATGGAAAACATCCGCCTCGGCAAGCGGGACGCCACCGACGAGGAGGTGCTGGCGGCGGCGAAGGCGGCGCAGTGCGACGCCTTCGTATCCAAGCTGCCGGAGGGCTACCATACCCTGATCGGAGAAAACGGCTCCCGGCTCTCCGGCGGCGAGCGGCAGCGCATCTCCATTGCCCGCGCCATCTTGAAGGACGCGCCGGTGATTTTGCTGGATGAGGCCACGGCCTCGCTGGACGTGGAAAACGAAACGGCGGTGCAGGCGGCGCTGTCCGGATTGATCAAGGATAAGACGGTGCTCATCATCGCGCACCGCATGCGTACCGTCATGAACGCCGACCAGATCGTCCTGCTCTCCGGCGGCCGCGTGGTTGAGATGGGTTCTCCGGCCGAGCTGCTGAAAAAGAACGGCCTGTTCCGCCACATGGCGCAGCTCCAGAGCGAGAGCATGGAGTGGACGGCGTAGAAAGTTGCGAGATAAACAGGATTCCGAATGCAATATTGGAAAACGAAGTGTCGAAAACAAGGAGGAGTTTATGAAAGAAACAAATAAATGGTCTGTCAGGGATGTGATCACCACGGTGCTGCTTTCGGCGGTGCTGATCGTGATCCAGCTCGTCGTCAATATGGTCTGCATGGCCAACGACTTTGTCAGCATGGTGCTGTCGGTGGGGATCACCATGTTCCTCTGCGCGCCGGTCTATATGCTCATGGTCAGCCGGATCGGAAAGCGTTTTGTGACGCTGATCTATATGACGATCCTCGGCGTGATTTTCCTGCTGATGGGCAACTGGTTCTTGCTTCCTTATTATGTTCTCGTGGGAATCCTCTGCGAGGCGATTCTCTGGAAGGAAGGCTCCTGCCAAAAGCCGAAACGGCTGACTGCCGCCTGGACGGCGGCGAGCCTGCTGTACAACGGGGTCAATCTGCTGCCCATCTGGTTCTTCTGGGACACCTACTACGATTTTGCGCTGGCAAGCGGCATGGAGCAGAGCTATATCGATTCCTATGTGCGTTACTACACCTCTCCCGGCTGGCTGGCCTTTATTCTGCTGTTTACGACGCTGATGGGCTTTTTGGGCTGCATGGTGGGCAGTCGGCTGATCCGCAGGCATTTTAAGAAGGCCGGCGTTCTATGAGAGCGGACGCATCCTTTGCGGTGCCGGTCAAGCTGTGGGCGCTGCTGTGCGTCTTTGCCGGAGTAATCATCGGCGGGAATGTGCTGCTCACCTGCATCCTGACCGGCGGGGCGCTTCTTTATCTCGTCTTACAGAGAAATTTCCGCCTTGCCGCGTCCTATGGCTGCTTTTATCTGCTGCTGGCGCTGCTGCTGTACGGCATCCGCTTCCACGGGCTGCACATGCCGGTCTTTTCGGAGTTTTATGTTCTGATGTTCTGGAATCTGTCACCGATCTTTCTGGTGTCATGGGATCTGATCACCACGCCGCCGGGGATGCTCTCCGCATTCTTATCCCGCCTCCGTATGCCCACCCCGTTCATTCTCGGGCTTCTTGTGGTCTTTCGCTTCTTCCCCACCATGCGGACGGAGCTAAAGGGGGTGGGCAGGTCCATGAAAAACCGAGGGCTGACCGCGGCGGGGCAGCTGCTCGCACATCCCGTGCAGAGCATGGAGTTTGTGCTGGTTCCGTTTCTTCTTCGGGTGTTGCAGCTTGCCGATCAGCTTTCCGTTTCCGCCGTTGCAAGAGGCGCGGAACGTCCGGGCGTGCGCGGCAGCTATTATGAGAAAAGGGCCGGGACGCGGGATTATATCGCGGCAGCCGCATGTGCGATAGTCACGGCTTCCTATTTGGTTTTGGAAAGGAGCATGGCATGATCGAGCTTACACGCGCTTCTTTTCAATACGAAAACTCAGACAGAGGCGTGCAGGACATTTCCCTTTCGGTAAAAAGCGGCGAATGCGTCGTGCTGACGGGGCTTTCCGGCTGCGGCAAGACCACCGTGACAAGGCTTGTCAACGGGCTTGCGCCGTCCTACTATCCCGGAGTTTTCAGCGGGAGCGTGAGGATAGACGGCAAGGACATATCAAGGCTTTCCACATGGGAGATCGGGCGTTTGGTGGGAAGCGTTTTTCAGGACCCCAAAAGCCAGTTCTTTTCCTCCGAGCTCGCCGGAGAGGTCGCCTTTCCCTGCGAGAATTACGGCCTGTCCGCCCGGGAGATACGGGAGAGGACGGACGCCGCCATAGAGGCGTTGAAGCTGTCCCGTTTGAAGGACAGGGCAGTTGACGTCCTCTCAAGCGGAGAAAAGCAGCGGGCGGCCATTGCGTCCGTATATGCCATGAAGCCAAAGGTCTTTGTGTGCGATGAGCCGACGGCCAACCTCGATGCCGCCGGGACGAGGCAGCTTATGCAGACCCTCCGGCAGCTCAAGGAGCAGGGCTTTACCCTGCTCATCGCGGAGCATCGGATCGACTGGCTGATGGGGATCGCAGACCGGTTTTTATATCTGCGGGAGGGTAGAATAGCGGCCGAGTATGCACCACGGGACTTACTCCTTCTGCCGGAAGCAGACATCTTAGGCATGGGTCTGCGCTCTCCGCACGAGGGAAAGTGCCTTCCCGCTCCCTCCGTATTAGACGAAAACCCTGCCGTCTTGAAGACAGCAGGGCTCTCGAAAAGAATACGCAAAGAAGTTATTTTTGAGGATATTTCGCTGTCCGTTCCAGAGGGCGGCGTGACCGCCATAACGGGGCAAAACGGCGCGGGGAAAACCACCCTTGCGCAGATCCTCTGCGGGCTGGCGAAGCAGACAAGGGGACATATCCTGATAGATGGGAAAAAGGCAAGAGCGGCAGTCCGGCGCAGGGAGATCTATTACTGCGGCAACGACACGTCAACGCAGTTTTTTACGGCAAGCGTGGCGGAGGAGCTGCTGCTGAATACCGAATTGACGGAAGAAAACAAAGACCGTGCCAGACATTTGCTGAAAGAGTTTGGGCTTTACGAGTACAGGGATGCGCACCCGTCCACCCTGTCCGGCGGGCAGAAGCAGCGCCTTGCCATTGCCTGCGCCATCTTTTCCGGCCGCAGGATATTGATACTCGATGAGCCTACCAGCGGCCTTGATGGGCGAAATATGCGCCTGATTGCGGAAAGGCTGAAAAGCGAAGCGCGGAACGGCAGAACCATTCTCGTGATCACCCACGACAGGGAGCTGATCGAGAGCTGCTGCGATAATGTTGTGGAGGTTGAAAAACGATCATCATGAAACCGCCGAGGACTATTATGGGATATCCGCGCCGGGGGAATCGTTTTCTGCCCCTGCCGGCAGCTCTACCGCGATGGTCGTGCCCTTGTCCG
>OEMZ01000399.1_pt1 | contig 11736 bp, 13 predicted proteins | sample 1503731 | NCBI WGS metagenome assembly OEMZ01 (sample SAMEA3182062, study PRJEB22505) | gut metagenome | biome: human; feature: gut; material: Stool; isolation source: human stools | place: Canada | collected 2013-01-14
GTCCAGTTCATCGTAGGGGTTCTCTGTCTTGATCTGCTCGATCCGGGCGGCGAACTCGCCGTTCAATACGCTGACAGCTTCCGGCATGGTGCAGCCGGTACCGCTGTCCTCCCCGGAGAAAAAGATCCCAAAAGGCGACACGATCAGAAGTCCAATCAGACAAATCACCAGCACCATGGCTACAACTGTGCTCCCACCAGCCGCTATTGCCGCAAGTAAGCTCTGGGCAGCGGCAATGATGGAGCGCAGCGCGCGGCCCGCCGCCTGCGCGGTTTTCTGCGTTGCGGTTTCTGCCGCTTTTGTCATCTGCTGCCGCTTGGCCATCTGCATGGCCGCTTCTCTGGCAGCGTGTGTTCCAGCCGCAGTCGCATGGACGGTGGTTGAGTGCATGGCCTGTTCAGAGGACAGCACAGCAGATTTGCTGCCCTCACGCGCTTTTGGCACGATCCCCGCAGCGTGATTCGGTGTTTTCGGTTCGGGGAACTGGCGCTTCTTCGGCGGCTGGATGCCGCCGCGCTCTTTGATTCTGCCCCTGCCGGTTGGCTCGAAACCTTCCGAACACAGCGAATCACCACGCAGATCATCTTGGCGCTGGAACCGCCGCTCTGGCCGCCTGCGCTGCGCCTGCTGGCGGGACGCTTTGCGGCCCTGCTCTTGAATGAATGTCTGCTGGCCCTGCCGCTGCGGCTCCGGGGCTGCCGTCATGGCCGTTTTCCGCTGTGTACTGATATAGGCATTCTTCGTCTTAACTGCCTGCTTCATAGCCACCTGCCGTGCCTGCTCCCGCACCGGCGGTGAGGGCGCTCTTGCCCTCGCCGCGTCAGTCTCTCTGGTGCGGATGACAGGCGGCACGTTGCTGTTGGAGCTGGGGGCAGAGGCGTCACCCTGGGGTGACGCGCTCTGCTCCGCGTTTTTCTTCTTGCGCTGCTTCAGCAGTTCCTTTTCGGCGCGGTGCAGGCCGCTGGCGGCGGTGTCCTCAATGGCGTCGCCGCCATATTCATCCCGCCGCCCCTGCTGGGCGGTATCCCGGAGCTGAGTCCGCAGACGCTCCGAGCCGTCATCCAGCCCCTTGCGCAAAAGTTCCTTTGGCGCGGATACAGCTTTCTCTTTGACACGCTCACCCAGCGTGGGTTTTTCTTTAATTTTCTCCATGGGCTATCACGCAGCCAAGTCCGAGGGCTTTGTGGTCATTAAGCGGTAGAGCTTGTTCTTGGGGAAATGATCCACAAAAGGCACGATAGCGCTTCCGCACTTGATAAGCCCCCGGCCGGAGTCCACGTTGGTGATGTAGGAGAGCTGGTTGTCTGAGATATTCAGCAGACGCGCCAATTCCTCCCGATCCGTTGCCGCCTGATTCAGCATGATGAGAAATTCGCTGTTGGCCAGCATGGTGCGGGCCGTGTGAGACTGGAGCAGGTCTTCGATATTCTGGCTGATTCCCGTTCCGCAAGCCTGATACTTTCTCATACGCTTCCAGAGGGTGAACAGGAAATTGGCACTGTACTCATGCTGGAACAGCAGATAGATCTCGTCGATATAGATCCAGGTGTTGCGCTTCAGCCCGCGATTACGGATGATGCGGTTGAAGATGCTGTCCAGCACCACCAGCATCCCCACCGGCAGAAGCTGCTTGCCAAGATCCCGGATATCATAGCAAAGGATATCCAGGAAGGTAAAGCCCGCCGTATAGATGCCCTTGACGCCCTCGACCGCTGCCGCTGCTGCACCACGGATTCCCCCGCCGTGCGCCTCGTATGCGGATCGCATGTTGTCGAGGTTCTGGGAGACCGTCGCCTTCGCTGCGTTCATGACGGAGCCGATGACGTTGCCGATGCCGGAGAAGATCGCCGACGCGACCTCAAGAGCTGCGCCGAGCTTCTCCTTGAAAAAGTCGATGATTGCGTTGACCGCGTTTCGGAACCACTCGCACTTGTTGTAGAGCAGCACCAGGGCCGCGATGAGGGCCACGATGCCGATCACGATCCAGGTGACAGGGTTCGCCAGGAGTGCCGCTGTAAAGCTCCACACGCTCGATATGAGCGGCGTGAGCGCTCCCTTCGCTAATAGGAACCCGGCCTTGAGGAGCTTGAACCCGGAGATTACCTTCGTGATAATCAAGCCCACGCCGGAGACAACGGCGATGACCGTGCCCGCTATGGTGAGGAAGCCGCCGATCGCCAAGACGACGAGCATGATGACCCGGACGAGCTCCTGGTTCTCCTCGACCCACGAGCCGACCTTTGTGAGCACCTGCTCGCCGGTCGACATGAGATCGTTGATTGTCGGGAGTAAGCTATTCCCGATCGACTCCTTCACATTCTGGATGCGCTGCGCGAGCCGTTCAAACCGTTCGGGCTCCGTTTCGTTGATTGCGTTCGCCATCTCCGTGGCGACGCCGGTGCCGGAGCCGAGGGCGTCGTACATGGTGAGGATGTTCCCTTGCAGGTCTCCGCACTTGTTGTAGAGCAGGTCGATGAGGTCGACGGCCTCGTCCGTTCCGAAGGCTTCGGCAATCTCCTGCTTCTCCATCGCGTCGATGGTCTCGCCGTATTTGCACCGGAGCTGGTCGAGGATCTCCGGCATAAGCTCATGCTTTGCCTTTCACCTCCTAACAAAACGATGGAGGCGACCTTGTGCTCTTAAAAGAGGCGACCGATGCCGCCCGGCTAATCCGACGCGAACACGTCCGCGATCGCCTGGGCGACGATCCTCTCCTCGAGCTCCTGGATGTACCTCGCTTTCGCGACGTACCGGAGGAACTCATCGAGGCCGATCTCCTCAATGTCGAAGTCCTCTAAAAGAGCCGGAGGGAGGAAGCGGTAGATTTCCAGGAGACCGGACTCCACCACGTTCCCCCTCACCTCCGAGAGCTGCTCTTTTAGAGCATCTTCAAATTTGTCTGTTTGGAGAGACCCAGCATCCCGAGCAGCTTCTCACCGATGGAGAGCGCCAGGGCCGGGAACTTCTCAAGGTTCGCCTCGAGAGACGCCCGGCTCTCCTCGACCACGTTGTCAAAGAGGAACACCTTGAGCGCCTTCGTCGCGCCCTGGGCGGTGGTCTTAACATATCTGTCATAGCTCGCCGTGGAGGGGCGCTTGAAGAAGAACTCGACATTCTTCTCGGTCTCGTCATCGACCTCGATCGTCGCGCCGACGCGGTAGACCTTGCCGTATTTCTCCTTGAGCTCCTCCGTCTGGGACTTCTGCGCGGTGTCTTTCTTGATTTCTTCCATGGTTTCGTGTCCTCCTAAAGGGCTTTTGCACCTCGTCCCGCTTGACGGAAGACGCTGCTTTGGCGGGGGAGTCTCTTGCCCTGCCGTGAAAGGCCAGTAGGTACTCCACAGCCTCCGAAAAGTTCTTGCCGCAGAATTGCTGCAGGAAGGTAATGGCGTCCCCGCCGGTATTCTGCGAGTACCGAAACCACTTGCGGCGGTCCTTGATCCGCAGGCTGTCCATTTCCGCCGTGGTGTGGTATCTGCCGATCCGCCGCACCTGATAGCCCAAATGGGTCAGCAGTTCCGGCAGATCCGTTTCCTTGGCGATCTGCATTTCTGTGTCTGTGAAGCGTCTTTTGATCTCGCTTGTCATAGTGATGACCTCCTTTCTGGCGAAACGCAAAAAGCCACCCAGGGCATCCGAGAGATTCGGATGCCCTGGGTGGCTTTTCCCTAAATCGTGTTCTTTTGTTTGGGCTTTAACGCGGGCCTACACGGCGTTATCTTCGTGGGGGGTGTCCGTGTCCTCTGGAGCGGTCACGTCGGCCACACGGGGCGCGACAGGGGCCTCAGTGGGGGTGTTCTGCTCCGTGGCGTTCTCAGTGTCCGCTTCGTCCAGTGCCTGCGTGATCAGGTTCAGCACGAAGTCTCGCTGGGTGAGCTTTTTGCCGGTGCGGAGCGTCTCGCGCTCCAAGTGACGCTTGATGCGCTGGAAGAGTTCTTCGGGAATCTGGAATGCCATGGTTCTGCCTTTTTCAGTCATTTGAATGCCGCCTTTCTGATTTTCCATCATGTTGTAATAGTCTTGGATGAGGTTGGCGATGTACTCGCTGGTGGTCTGGCCCAGCCGTTCCCGTTCTTCGCTGACCCGCTCATGCAGGTCGATGGGGATCTGAGCACACAAGTTTTTTGTGGTTGCCATTCTCGGACACCTCTTTCGTATTTTTGTAACGCAAGCATACCCGAAAGGTTACGAGAAAGCTATTACCAACACCACCAAGGAATGATGGACAAACAAGGCGAAAGCAACATAAGCACCAATGTAACGAAAAAGGCCGCCGTTCTCTCCCACATGGGGAGCCGAACGGCGGCCTGCCTTCTTATGCTTTATTCTTTTTTAGCCTCGGTGTTCAAGTCACACCAGTCCGCAAGAGTGCTCTGCTGCATCTCTGAAATGTCGTCTCTCGCGTGGAAAAACTGAAATGTTGAAAAATTGAGTTTTTGCAACTTTTTCATTCTAAAAGTGGCGTATTATATGTGAAAACGCCGCACTTTTGTGCGGCGTTTTCTGCGTTGCATCTTTCATCAACACATCTTGGAGCGGGCTACGAGGCTCGAACTCGCTACCTCCACCTTGGCAAGGTGGCGCTCTACCAGATGAGCTAAGCCCGCAAATGGTGCCCAGAGCCGGAATCGAACCAGCGACACGAGGATTTTCAGTCCTCTGCTCTACCAACTGAGCTATCTGGGCAAAAATGGCGACCCGGAACGGGCTCGAACCGTCGACCTCTAGCGTGACAGGCTAGCGTTCTAACCAACTGAACTACCGGGCCATTTTTGTGGTGGGAACAACTGGACTCGAACCAGTGACCCCCTGCTTGTAAGGCAGGTGCTCTAACCAGCTGAGCTATGCTCCCAGGTTTCCGTCATCCGTCATCGTCAGACGGCAAAAGCTATTATATGTGAAAGCAGGTCAAATGTCAACCCAATTTTTCAAATTTTTTATTTTTATTTTTTTCAGACCTTCTGTCCCCTGCTGCACAGGGGGCAGAAGGTCTGTTGGGTCAGGCTTCGGAGGCCTTTTCCAGCAGCTCCCGGATCTCCTCCGGGGTGAACCGCTGACGGCTGTCACAGAACTGACAGGTCAGCTCGATGCCGTTGGGGTCCTCCGCCAGCTCTGTAAGCTGCTTGCGGCCCAGACTCACCAGCGCCGCGGCCATTCGCTCCCGGCTGCAATAGCAGCGGTACTCCACGGGGACCGTTTCCAGGATCTCCAGCTCAAAATCCTTCATGACTCGCCGCAGCAGGCTCTCCGGGTCATCGTTCTCCATCAGCAGATTGGTGACGGGTCCCGCCGCCATGATCCCCTTTTCCAGACGGTCGATCACGCCATCCGGCGCACCGGGCAAAAGCTGGATGAGATAGCCGCCGGCGCGGAGCACGCTCCGGTCCCGGTCCACCAGCACGCCCAGGCCGCAGGCCGTGGGGATCTGCTCGGACTCCACGAAGTAGCTTGCCAGATCCTCCGCGATCTCGCCGCCCAGCAGTTCCACGCTGCCCACATAGGGCTCCTTCAGATTCAGGTCCTTGATGACCGTCAGCGTCCCGCCGTGGCCCACAGCGCCGCCCACATCCAGCTTGCCGTCCTCCCGGATGGGCAGGTCGATCTGGGGATTCTGAACGCTGCCCCGGACGTTGCCCTCGTTGTCCGCCACCACCAGCAGCGTCCCCAGAGGGCCATCGCCCTTGATGCGGAGGGTCACGCTGGAACCGTCTCCCTTTAGCTCATTGCCCATCATGGAACCAGCCGCCAGCAGGCGGCCCAAGGCCGCCGTTGCCACCGGAGAGGTCTGGTGGATCTGTCGGGCACGCTCCGTCAATGCCCGGGTGGACACCGCCGCCGCCTTTACAAAGCCATCCTTGGAGATGGCTCGAACCAGTTGATCGCTCATGATTTTCATTACTCCTTTGTCAGTTCAGGGGCCGGCGGCAGCGGACGATCCACCGGTCCTCCGTATCCTTGGGTGCTCGGATCGTCAGATCACCGGTGATCTTGATGGCCTCAAAGCCCGCGTCCGTCAAAAACGCCGTCAGTTCCGCCGCGCTCCACGCCCGCTCCCTGTGCTCCTCGTAGTCCCGGTCCCATGTACCGTCTGCCCGCAGGCGGAACAGATCCACCTGATAGGTGCAGATATTTGTCTTTTCCGAGAAAAACGTCCGCCAGACGCAGTAGCTTTCCTCGGTCTCGTCCGTATAGAGCTGTCCGTCCATCCGCCGCAGCTTGTATGGTGTGTTGACATCAAAGAAAAAGCTGCCGCCGGGCTTCAACGCGCGGAATACCCGCCGGAAGGTCTCCCGGATATCCTTTTCCCGGGTCAGATAGTTCAGGGAATCCAGCGTGGACACCACGGCATCCACCGGCTCCGGCAGACGAAGCCGGGGCATGGACTGCTGCACAAACAGCGGCGGCTGTTCCAAAGCCGCCGCCTTGCTCATAGCCTGAGTCAGCATTTCCTCCGACAGGTCCGTAGCCGTGACCGCATAGCCCTTGGCCGCCAGCAGACAGGCGATGGTCCCGGTGCCGCAGGCCAAGTCCAAAACGGTATGCACCGGGATCCTACTTTTCTGAAACAGCTTTTCCAGATAGTCCGCACGGCGGCGGTACACACCATCCGCCATCAGGCCGTCATAGCTGGCGGCCAGTGCGTCATAGCTGCTCATTTCGTCTCTTCCTCGGCCTTTTCCGCCTTCAGACGGGCAAAGACCCGCTCATACGCGCCGGTACCGTAGCTCAAAGACCGGTTCACCCGGCTGATGGTAGCGGAGGACGCGCCGGTCTGCTCCAGAATGTCGCTGTAGATCATACCGTCATTCAGCAGAGAGGCCACTTCAAACCGCTGCTCCATGGAGCGCAGCTCGGAAACCGTACAGAGGTCCTGAAAAAAATCATAGCACTCCTGGGGATCCTTCAACTGCAAAATCGCCTGATACAGCTTATCACTTTTTTCCTTTTTTCCAATTCTGATCATAAAGGAGGCACCTTTCTTCCATAATTTCATATTTTCCGCACAAATTGCAGGATTCACTTTCAGCATTTACATTTTAACACAGTAGTTTGAGAAAAGGAAGCCCTCCAAATGTTAAATTTTAATTTCAGCTGCCGAACGCTTCCCAGCCGGGCCGCATAGGATGCGACAGTGTCAGGAAAGGAGGCAGCGCTGTGGAAGCAGTCACATCAGGACTGAACACCGAAATTTTTTCCGCTGAACGGGAATGGACTGTGGAGGGACTTCCGGTGCTTACCGCGCAGGTGTCCCTCCCTGAGCCTGTGGGCTCGGAGAACCGGACCACCCGGCGTATCCGGCGGTACTACCGCGCCCAGTGCCGGGCCTTTCTCCGGTACTGTGACCGCTGGCTGTTTCCCATGGCAGCGCGAGCCTGCCGGGAGGCGCTGGCAGACAGCCGCCCCCTTCCCCAGCTCCAAGCGGAGCTGTCCTTTCGGGTCACCTACAACGAGGGCGGCTTCTGGAGTCTGTATACCCAAATCCGGGAGCCAGCCGCCGATGGACACATTCTGCTGCGACGCTGGGGCGATACCTGGGACCTGCGGCGGGGCTATCCGGTTTCGCTTCCGAGCTTTTTTCCGCACCGGCGGGGCTGGAAGCGGCGCCTGCTGACTTTGGCCGCTCAGGAGATCCAGCGTCAGGAGACTGCCGGGTATGCCCGGTATCTGGACGGCTGGCGAAGGCGGCTGCGGCAGCAGTTCAACCCCATGCGGTTTTACCTCACCCCGGAAGGCATTGCCTTCTTCTACCCCATGTACGCCATCGCCCCGGCGGCGGAGGGTATCCCTGTCTTTACCGTCCCCTACGAAGCGGTGGGGCCATACGTGCCCGTTTCAAAAGCAGAGCCATCCTCGTCTGCTCCGCAGACATAACAAACAGCGTCCCCGCTTCCGCAGGGACGCTGTTTATTATCTTATTGTTCGCTTATTCGCCGAAGTTGTCCTTCACCAGGTCCACCAGTGCGCCGACAGCTTCCTTCTCGTCTGCGCCGTCCGCGATCAGGGTAATGGTAGTACCCTTCACGATGCCCAGGGACAGAACGCCCAGCAGGCTCTTGGCGTTAACGCGCCGATCATCCTTTTCCACCCAGATACCGCTCTTAAACTCATTGGCCTTCTGAATAAAGAAGGTTGCGGGTCTGGCGTGCAGACCTACCTCGTTATTAACGGTGATTTCCTGTGTATACATGATACAGCTCTCCTTTTCTATACCAAGTAATTCCTCATCTTAAATCAAAGAGGTGTGCTCCACCAGTTTTCTGATTGTTATTTTACCTGTTTTTTCACGTTCCGTCAACGGCGTTTTTCACAAACATTTGAATTGAAATGTGGAACGCCCCCCAACAATACAGGCAGGATTCCCAAAAGCGATCCTCCGTCCGAAAAAGCGTGGTATGCTCTTTTCATCATATTCCGCCAGAGCGGAAAGCGTGATCAGGGTGCACAAAGCGCCGGATCTGCGGAGCATCTTCCATACGTTCGGACGCCGCCAAGGCGCTTTTCCAGAAAAAACAAACGGAATTTTGCGTGAAAACCAGACCTTTGCGGCATACTACGCCATGGGTATCGCAAACTCCCAGCAAAGGAGGAACGCACATGAAATCTCGCGCTTCCCTGTTTTTGACGGTCTTGCTGCTGGCACTGTCCCTCACCGCCTGCGGCAAGGAGCCGGCCAAGAACGATCGAAATGACGCCGGGTCCGGTCAGAACAGCGCCTACGATGCCGTTTCGGACCCAAACCGGGACAATGTTCCCAACAATGACACCATCATCGGGCGGGATGACCACACCGTCACCGCCCCGGACACCAATCCCGCCCCCAACCCCACCAACGAGCCTGCCGGAGACCTTCCCGGCGCGTCTATGGACCGGATGCTCCGCAACGGCCGTGTCCATGACCGGGACGGCGACCTGCTGGACGGCGAAAATTCCGTCACCCCCGGCGCAGGCCGTTGGTAAAGCCGTTATTCCACTTCCGCCCTGACATGCGGCGTACCGCCCGAACCGCCGGTACGCCGCTTTTCATCTCATCGTTCTGTCCATTAGGCGGTGGCACAGGGCTTTTCACCAAGGCGGACTTCTGCTATAATATGGTAAAAGTTTCGCTCCGCCCCTGACCGGGGGAGCGATCACAGGAGGTCCCGCCATGTCCCAGAAATTTTCCATGACGCCCATTGCCCATATCCACAGTGATTTCGCCGAAAAATTCGGCGTGCCCCGGCAGAGCGGGCTGGTGGAGGAGCTGGAGGCTGACATTGTTTTCGAACCGGCCTATCAGAACCCGGACGCCCTCCGGGGCTTGGAGGACTTCTCCCACATCTGGCTCATCTGGGTCTTTGACCGGGCCATCCGGGATACCTGGTCCCCCACGGTCCGCCCGCCCCGGCTGGGGGGCAACACCCGGATGGGTGTCTTTGCCACCCGCTCCCCCTTCCGGCCAAACCCCATCGCTCTGTCCTGCGTGAAGCTGGCGGGCATCCGGCAGACAGCGGAAGGCCCCGTGCTCCGGGTCCGGGGTGCGGATCTGGTAAACGGCACTCCCATTCTGGACATCAAGCCTTACATCCCTTACGCCGACAGCCATCCCGACGCGCTGGGAGGCTTCGCCGCCGTACCGGCAGGGGAAACCCTGTCTGTTTCCATCCCCCCAGCCCTGTTAGCGCAGGTGCCCGCAGGGCGGCAAGAGGCTTTGCGGGGCGTTCTGGCTCAGGACCCCCGGCCCCACTACCAGAAGGACCCAGAGCGGGTCTACGGCTTCTCCTTTGCCGGTTTTGAAGTCCGTTTCACCGTGGACGGAGACCAGCTCACCGTCCGGGATATCCGTCCGGCTGAATAAAATATTTGCTGAAACTCCGGCGGTCCGCATTGCTGCGGACCGCTGCTTTTTTGGAGGTCCGTTTCCCTATGTGCGCAAAACAAAACGGAACTGCGCAAAGGTTCAACGAGTGGTTTTTTATTTTTCGTGCAAAAACCCATTGACAAAGTAGGTTTGTTGGTATATGGTTTAAACACACTAAGTTTGTAGGTGATTACATGACTGCGTTCACTCACACTCCTGATATCCGATGTTGATGGTCCCCTTCCCCGCCGACCCATCAAACAAAATCATGTTCAAGGAGTGCTTTTTTATGATCTATCCTGTCCCATCCAGTATTGCCTCCTCTTCGCCGTCATCTGCGAAACAGGAGGTACCGGCCCATGATTAACTACGCCCATCTGAAATCCCAGATGATCCAGCTTTTGGATCTTCTGCGGTCCATTCTCTACCCCAATGTGTTCGACGCCATGGAGGAAGCCCACTCCAAAGAAGAACTGGAAACGGCCGCCCGGCGTCAGCTTCGGGAGATCCTGGAGCGGATCTATCGGGAACCCCCTCAATATGACGATGTGATCGACACTCTGTTTTCCAAACTCCCCGCCATCCGGGACACGCTGGACACCGACGTGCAGGCTGCCTACGAGGGCGATCCCGCCGCCACCTGCCGGGAGGAAGTCATGCTGGCCTACCCAGCCTTTGAAGCCATCAGCATTTTCCGCATCGCCCATGAGCTGTATCTCATGAAGGTCCCCATGCTGCCCCGGATGATGACGGAATATGCCCATTCCCTCACCGGCATCGACATTCACCCCGGCGCCACCGTGGGGCCCTATTTCTTCATTGACCACGGCACCGGCGTGGTCATTGGCGAGACCACCGTCATCGGCGAGCACGTAAAGCTGTACCAAGGCGTGACCCTGGGTGCCAAGAGCTTCGCCGTCAAGGCGGACGGCACCCTGGTGAAGGGCAACAAGCGCCACCCCAACATCGGCAACAACGTGGTCATCTACGCCGGGGCCACGATCTTAGGCGGCGACACCTATATTGGTGATAACTGCGTCATCGGCGGCAATGTGTGGCTGACCCACTCCGTGGAACCCGGCAAACGGGTCCTTACCGCCCGGGAGCAGACGGAATTTGTGACCACAGATATCTGATAATTTTTACATATTATACACAGCACCACAAAGGAGGAACCCGCTATGGTATACGCGGACAATGCTGCAACCACAAAAATGAGCCGCACGGCCATTGACGCCATGCTGCCCTATATGGAGACCCACTACGGCAACCCCTCCAGCCTGTACCGGCTGGGGCAGGAGGCCGCCGAAGCCTTACAGAGCGCCCGGGAGACCGTGGCCGCCTGTCTGGGCTGCACACCCCGGGAGATCACCTTTACCTCCGGCGGCAGCGAGGCTGACAATCAGGCTTTGATCTCCGCCGCCCGCATCGGTGAGCGCAAGGGCAAGAAGCACATCATCTCCACCGCCTTTGAGCACCACGCCATTCTCCACACCCTGAAAAAGCTGGAAAAGGAAGGCTTTGAGGTCGAGCTGCTGCCGGTGGGCCCCATCGGCATCGTCACCGCCCAGCAGGTAGCGGACGCCATCCGCCCCGACACCTGCCTGGTCACCACCATGTACGCCAACAACGAGATCGGCTCCATCCTGCCCATTGCGGAGATCGGCGCGGTCTGCCGGGAAAAAGGTGTCCTGTTCCATACAGACGCCGTGCAGGCCGCCGGACATCTCCACATCAATGTCAATGAGCAGAATATCGACATGCTGTCCCTCTCCGGCCATAAATTCCATGGTCCCAAGGGTACCGGCGTGCTGTATGCCCGCCAGGGCATCCCTCTGACCAACATCATTGAGGGCGGTGCCCAGGAGCGGGGCAAGCGGGCCGGTACGGAAAACGTCC
>OEMZ01000425.1_pt1 | contig 11212 bp, 10 predicted proteins | sample 1503731 | NCBI WGS metagenome assembly OEMZ01 (sample SAMEA3182062, study PRJEB22505) | gut metagenome | biome: human; feature: gut; material: Stool; isolation source: human stools | place: Canada | collected 2013-01-14
CGCAGGCACTCCCGGAACATGACCTCGCTGCTCTTGTACCCCAAGATTTTTCGAGGATAGTTGTTAATCCATTCCTCCGTGGCCGCGATCTCCGCCGCGCTGACCTTGGAGAAATCTGTGCCTTTCGGATGACGCCGCCTGATCATGCTGTTGGCGTTCTCGTTGCTCCCCCGTTCCCACGAAGAATACGGATGGCAGTAGTATACCTTGGTGCGCGGGATGGTCTTATTGACGGCGCTCCGCTCCAGCACCTCCGCCGCCGAAAATTCCGTTCCGTTGTCAAAGGTGATGCTTTTGAAGATTGCCCTAAACCGTCTGGCACCGCATTTCCGCTCCAGCGCATCCAGCGCCTTGACCACGGTTTCCGCCTTTCTGTTTGGTATTCCTATAATGATGTCTTTTCGCGTCTTGCGCTCATTCAGGGTCAGCAGGGCGCTGGTGGTCTTGCACTTGCCCTTGCCGCTGTACACGGTGTCGCCCTCCCAATGCCCGAACTCCTTGCGGCTCTCCACCTCCGGCGGGCGTTGCTCAATGCTCTCACCCGCAGAGGCCCGCGCCTGATCTTTCTTGGTCTTGACCTTTTTGTATTTCTGCTTCACCTTGCCCCGGCGCGGCAAATCCACCTGTGTGATGTGGAGAAAGAGACCCTTTTTGATGTAGCTGTAGATCGTCGCCACGGAAACGGATGTCTCGAATGTCCGCCCCTCCAGCATTGCATATCCGAGGACAGCGGCAGGGCTGCATTCCCGCTCCGTGATCGTTGTCTCAATGTAGTTTGCCAGCTCGTGATCTTTGCCGATTTTCAAGTCTGGCCCTTTCTCCCGCAAGTGTTCCTGATACCGCGCTTCCGCGATGTCCGGGCTGTACGCCGTCACCATTTCCCACGTCGCCCCGTCCAGCCGCTCATACTCTCCGCGCTTCAACTCCCGGTAGATGGTGGAAACGTGGACGCGCAGCTTCTCCGCAATCTGCGGCGGCTTCAAGCCCCTGCGCTGCCACTTCTCAATGCGCAGCCTGTCGTTCTTGGTCAGATGCTTAAATGTTCGCCCTCCGGTCTGCACCGTAAAACCTCCTCTCTCATGCTTTTGCGCGGGCGGTGTCAGGTCTTGCCCGTTCCGCTCCGCCGGTTTGCTTTGTCGCTTTTTGTCTTATTATGATACCTGTAAATCCCTTGCCGCGCAACTGATTTTTCGTTGCGAACGCACAAAAAATCCCCCGACCGCTATATCTATGAGTATAGCAGCCGGGGGATAATTTCAGTTATTCAGTTCCTTTTCGCCGTCCGTCTTGCCGGTGGTTTCCTCCACAAAAATGCCATCCAGCGTACCGATTGTGCTGTCCACGGCGATGTCCAGTTCCTTAACCGCCGCCTCGATCACGGCCTTTACCTCCGCCGTGACCTTAATGCCCTTTGCTTCAAGCATCTGCACCACATAATCGTACTTCGGGATGGTCAGCGTACCGGCCTCGCGCTGCTTCTCCGCCGCCTTGACCAGAACGGTGACAATGCCGTACAGGCGCTTGTCTTTCAGCCAAGGGATGCCGGTCTTGACCAGCCACGGAATGGCCACGCCGGTGAAGAACAGGCCGAGGATGGCGAAAATGGCCTCAATGACAATGTTGATGATGTCGGGAATGATCTGTGTCATGGTGTGTACCTCCTTACACTTTCGTCAGATATTTCTTGTCCACGTTTCCTGTGATTGCGCCGCTTTTCAGCGTGGAAACTGAAATGCGGTCGCCGCTGATTGCCCGGACATACAGCTTTGCGCTGTACACCCACGAGGAAAACTTGCGCGTGGTGCCGTAGACTGTGGCAGCCTTGTCCATCGTCACCTGATCGCCCACGGCCAGCGCCGCCGCTTCGGTCTTGATGTCCGCCGCGTCCACCCAGCCGTACACGGTGCTTCCGCCGCCGCTCACGGCGACAAGGTGGTACGGATGCCTGCTCACAAGCGGCTGATACACCTGCGTCACCTTGGCCTTGCCCGGCTTGCACGGTTTGCCCACGGTGCTGTTTGCGCCGGTGTAGTGCCTCTCGCCGGTGAATGTCACGATGTCGCCCACCTTGCACCCGCCGCCCTTGGCCGGTGCAGCGTCCGCCGCAGTCCCGCCGCCGGTCGCCTCCTTTCCGCCGTACTTCGGTACGCCGTAGCCGCGAATGTACCGTCCGTTCACAGAAATGGTGCGGCGCTTCACGCTGTCGGAGTAGTTGCCCTCAATGACGGTGATGCTTGTCCCGCTGACCTTTTCCACGATGCCCACATGATCGGCGCTGCCGGTGCAGTCTCCCACGCCGCTGTCCTGCCAATCGTAGAAAATATAGTCGCCGGGCTTCGGCACATAAGCGTCGTTCTCCTGCCAGCTCCCCAGCTTCTTGAACAGCTCGATGTGCTTTCCGCAGCCGCACTCCGTCGGGATGATGTCGGTCATTCCCGCCGCGATGGCGACGGCGCTTGCGAACGTGCTGCACCATGCGTCCGTGTACTTCACAGCGTAGCCACGGGCCAGCGGCTTGTGACTGTTGTACAGGTCGATGATCTTCCTGTGGCTCCCGTCGCTCTCTTTGCATCCGATGTAGCTCTGTGCGATGCTCACGATCTTCTGCCGCTGTTCCTGTTCCGTCATGGGCTTTCCTCCGCTTCCTGCGGCGCTCCCTGCCGCATACTTGTCGTAATACTTCTGGCCGAACGCAGCTCGCCGGGCCTGCGCCGCCTCGCTCTGATCTGCCGGGCGCTCAAATTTCAGCAGCACCGCGTCCGATGCCGCCCGGACGCTTCCAGCCGTTTTCAGCACGGCCAGCACCGCCTTATAGTCCTCCCGCAGCTCTTTCATCAGGAAATCAAGCTGCATTTCCAGATCGCCGATGCTCTTTCGGCAGCACCGGGCATAGTCCAGCAGCTCTGCCTTGCGGGAACAGTACGTCCATTGGGCGAGACCGTAGCCCGCCTTATCCGTTGCGAAGAACTGATACTTGCCGCTGTCCACCGCCGCCGTATAGCTTGCGTCGGTCACGCCAAGCCTCTTTTCGTATAGGTTCTCCACGTTGTTCGGGATAAGGCCGCTCTCCGCATACAGGTTTCCCATCAGACCGGCGGTGCCGAAGTCGTTCAGCCCCGCGCTTTTCAGATAATTCCAGATTTTCTCCTCGTTGTTCTTTCCTGCCAGCATAATCTATCCCTCCTCACGGTTCCTCTGTCTGCTGTGCAATCCGTTCCGCCTCCTCTCCTCCTTTTCCCGTCTCATGTCCGCAAGCTGCCACCGCCTGTCCTGCTTCTTCTCCTTGGTGGTCTTTATCCAGCCAAGGATGCCGCACTCACCGCCCAGCGTGGCAAACACACAGGTGATCAGCGTATCCGGCACGGAGCCGTACACGGTAAACAGCGCGATCATGGCAATCGTGAATACCGTCAGACACAAAAAGACGATCAGCAGAATAAAGTCCATGGTTCCCATGCGCTCCTTCCGGCCTTTCGTCTTTGCCTGCGTTCGCTTTCCCGCCATGTCAGTCCTCCTTGATGTGCGGGTGCGCGCTTTTATTCAGGTGCTTATCCAGTTTGTCCAGCGCATCCTTGCACGGCCCGTTGCACCCTTGCTCCACAAGCCCCTGCAACGCGCCGCGCAGGCCATAGCAGATAAGCGTCTGCTCCTCCTGAATGGCGTTGATGAACTCGCTCTGCTTTTTGTTGCTCTCAATGACCTTGTACACGGAAACAATGGCGGCGACCAGCGCTCCGATTGCTCCCAAAAGGCTGGCCGCCTTAATGATGGTGTCCGCATTGATGTACATTTTCCTGTCCTCCTGCTTTCACTCCGGCCATTCGTCCCCGCCGATGGCCCTGCGGTATGCCTCGTCGGCCTCCGCGATCTCGTCTCTCCCGGTCACGGTGTCGCCCAGCTCCGCAAGGCGTGTCGCCAGCACCCGGACGGTACGCGCCTGCATTTCCACAAGCGCCTCCAGCTCTGCGATGATCTGCAAATGGCTGCTCACGCCGTCGCCTCCGTCCAGCCGTATACCCCCGGTTCCCACACATTGGCATCCGCCGTTGATGTCCAATGCTTCCCATTGTGGCTCACCTTGTCGCCCTTTGCGTAAGCGTCATGCGCCCCCACCGGCTGGCTCCATTCCGGCCATTCTTCCGCCGGGTCAGATGCCGCCGACCAAAGTGAAGCCGCCTTGTCCGGTTCCCATCCCGCCTGCGAGGTATGCGCCTGTACGCATTTGTACAGCTTGTCCCCCCAGTTGCGCAGTTGCCCCACCGTGTAAGCAACGCCGGTCTGCCATGTTTCAAACAGGCTCTTATGCTCGCCCGCAGTCACAGTGTCGATGCTTCCGCTCTCCGCCAGCGTCACAAAGGCGATCTCCGTTGCTTTTCTCGTTTCTTCCATCACCTTTATCCTTTCCACATACCGGTAATGCTCGCTGATGGTATAGAAGTCGTACCGCGTCCCGTCCTCGTCCGTGTCGCTGTGATAGTGCCGGTCGATGCGGCAGCGGTCTGTGATGCTGCTGTCGTCGTACTCCCGCACCGTGGTCAGGTATTCACCCTCCCGCAGCGCGGGGCCGCCCACGATTTTCAGGTTTTCCCGTTCTACGCCGCCGATAACGCTTGTTCCGTAGACGTATTCCATCTTGCCCGCTCCTTTCTTGCGTGTTCTCTGACCACGCATTTCAATTTCCGCTGCAAACCCGCCTCCACATAGCTCTGGAAAAAGTGAACGTGATTGCAGTGCTTCATCTGGCCCAGTCTGGATAAAAGCCCCTGCGCCAATGCGGGCTTGATCGCGTGGTGCCGCCGCATGGCACGGCGGCAGGCGGAAAGAGAATGTTTCAGGCGCACCATGTTTCGTTTCCGCAGCAGGGTATACCCTCGCCCGAAGCGATACCCCAGCGCCGCCACCGTCCGCTTTGCTGTCGGATAGAGCTGCCACTTGCCGTTCAGCCGCAGGCCGTGTGCCGCCAGCCATTTCTCGATCAGCTCCCGCAGCCGCCGCAGCTTCCGCTTGTTCCGCCCGAACAGGGTAAAGTTGTCCATGTACCGCAGGTAGTGGTCGCACAGACCGCTTTCCCGTATCAGCCGGTCAAGCGGTTGCAGCACCGTGTTGGCAAACCATTGGGAAAAGTAAGCGCCGATCAGAATGCCGTGCTTCATCAACCGTTCGCATACCTCCAGCATTCGCCGGTCTTTCACCAGCCGCCGGAGCCGCTTCATCACCGTCTCCGCCGTCAAACTGTCGTAGAAATGGTGGATGTCCAGCTCCTCGGCGTACTTCGTCCCTTTTGGGTCTGTCCGCATCCACTTCTTGATGGCTCGAACGCCGTAATGGATGCCCCGGTTTCGGATGCTCCCGCAGCAGAAATTGTCCATGCCCCGCATCATGATCGGCTCCAACACCTGAATGACCGCGTGATGCACATACTGGTCAGGCCACAGTTTCGGCTCCGATATGTCCCGCCACTTTCCGGCGCTCTTGTCCCATCGTCGCGCAAGCCTCGGCTCGTTCGCCTCGTAACCGCCTGTAATGATCTCCCGCAGCTCTTTTACATAGCGGTCAACGTCCGCCTCCACCCGTGCCACTGTCCGGTTTGGCCTGTGGTGCGGATGGAAGCGGTGTGTCACGTTCACAGCGAAGATCGCCAGCCGCAGGTTTTCTTCCGATACCAGCTTTGGAAATAGGTTGTTTGCTCGTTTCATCAGGAATGTTTTCCTCCTTTTAGCCTCACGGTCTTTCCATCGCCCCCGCAGGTTGCGGGAGTGTACTAAACCGTGTCCTGATGGCTTATCTGCACCAAGGGGTGCCGAGGATGTCCGCGCCCCGGCGTTGGTCTTTGCGTTGCCGGGTGTGGAGGTGGGTAGCCAGTCCATAAAAGGACGCGGCAGCCGATGTTCGCGTTCGAGTTGGACGCGCTGGTGTAGTTCACGTAGAACAGCCCGTGGTTCCCGTTCTGGTTATAGTTACCGCCGAAGTGCAGACACGGGTTGGAAGCATTGAAGTTCCAGTTATCCGCCGAACCGAGAAGCAAGGCACCGACTGCGTGCGCGGTCATCCCCTGTATTTTCAAGCCGCCTGTGCGGCTGAAAACCCGTTAGCCTTTTGCGCGGCCTGCGGGCCGCAGGATACGCAGAGGGGGATGCGTCCCCCTCTGCACTCCCCCGTCAGGGGAGTTTTTGGAGGCGGCAGCCGATGTACACGTTCGAGTTGGACGCGCTGGCGTAGCTCACGTAGAACAGCCCGTAGTCCCCGCTCTGGTTACAGTAACCGCCGAAGCACAGACACGGGTTGGAAGCATTGAAGTTCCAGTAATCCGCCGAATACGTCGTCTCACTCCCGCCCGATGCCGTGGGATAGATAACCCATTCCAGCCCGGCCACCGTTGCCACGGTAAAGGCGCTGGGCCATCCGCTCGACGGAACGCCCACGGCGGTGCCGCCGCTGTTGTCGCTGAAACTGCTGGGCGTGTTGATGATGTTCAGGCCGTTGCTGTTGTAGTAGCAGCCGTCGCCCCAGTCATACACGTTGTCCCACGGCCCCTCGATGTAGCGGTACTGCGTACCGAGACCGTAGCTGTCCCGGCTCGCAAGCGTCGTTCCGGTGTGATAGGGCATACTGTCCGTATAGCCCATATTCTCCGTTGCGCTGTTGTTGCCGCAGCCCTTGCCGATGGTTTTTTGGCTGTTCCAGTCCGCAAACTCCACAAGGTACAGCATCCAGATCGTCATACGCATCTGAATGTCGCTCTGCCAGATGTTGCTCCCCAGATTGTGGATGCTCGTGCGGGCCGTGCTGCGCGTGATATTCGCTTTCGGCTTTACACCGGACTGGCTCTTGTAGTTGTTGGTGTTGCAGTGATAGCGGCCAATGTACACAATGTCCCGCTCTCCCTTGCCGTCCCCTCGGTCGGCGTGGGCAGGGGAGACGTGAAAGCCGTCCGTTTCCTTATCCGCGATCTGGAGTTTCAGGCTGTTCCCGCTCTTTGTCCACTTGTACCAGAACTTCGGGATAGCCACCAGCTCACCGGCCACCGCATCCGTCACGCGCACCATCCCGCTCCACGGGTACAGGTTGTCAAATGGGCTTCCGTAACTGGTTGCCCCCGCCCGGTACGGGGTCGGGTTCACGAAGCTGGCGGCCTCGTCCGTCCGGCTCCACACCGTCGTGCTGGTTCCATCCCACACCACGCCGTAGATGTGCCGATAGGCCAGCTTCACATTTACCGTCTGTCCGTCCGCCGTGATGGTTGCGGTATCCTCCGCCGTCTCTCCGTTCTTGGTGGCGGTGATGGTGTAGGTGCCGCTTTCCGTCACGGTGAAGTCCACCGTCCCCGTTGCAGATGCCGTTTTGCTCTGCGTCTTGCTTCCCTTGGTGCAGGTGACGGTGGAGCCGCTGTCAATGCTCACGCGGATGGTCGCTGTGAAGTAGGATAGCGTCGCCGTGTACTGCTGCACCACGGAGACCGTCACCGTATCCGTGGCAGTCTGCCCGTTCTTGGTGGCCTTGATGGCGTATGTTCCGTAGTCCTCCACATCAAACGTCCATTTTCCGCCGCTCTCCGTTGCGGTGTATACCTTGGTTCCCAGCGTGGCCGTCACCGTGGAGCCGGTGGGCGCGGTCACAACGATCTGCGCCGTCATGCCTACCTGCGGCAGACTGTCCGCGCTGAGCTTGCCGTCTGCCCCCAGCGTCGGGATGCCGTTCGGCACGTTGATGGGGAGCTGATCGGTGTCCATCTTCCCGTCCGCGCCGAGACCTGCCACGCCGCCCGGCGTATTGACAGGGAGCTGGCCGGTGCCAACCTTGCCGTCCGTTCCGATGCCCGCAACGCCGCCCGGCGTATTGATGGGGAGCTGGCCGGTGCCAACCTTGCCGTCCTCTCCCAGTCCGGCCACTCCGCCCGGTGTGTTGACAGGGAGCTGGCTGACCGGCACCTTTCCGTCTGTCCCCAGCCCCGCCTTTTTGGCAAGAGCCGCCGCCACCGCACCGCTGGTCAGCAGCTTGTCGCTGTTCTCCGTCGGCACCGTGTCGAACTTCTGTGCCGTAACGCCGCCCTTTCCGTCGCCTCTCAGGATACCGCTGGCGGTGATCTTGTCCTGCTTGTCCGTAATGGCCTGACGGATACCCTCGTGCGCGTTTTCATCCTCGTTGTGTGCCTTGATGGCAGCCGCCATGCTTTCCGCTGTCACCAGCGCCGAAGCGTCGATGGTCACATGCAGCGTCCCGCCGCTGCCCGTAAACTCCAGCAGCCCGTAGAACGTGTACACATAGTCCGGCACGTCCGTCTTGCTGGGGATTTCCACGCCCGCGTCCGTGTCCGTCTGAAATAGTGCGATCAGCCTTGCCGCGCCGCTGTCCAGCTTTGCCCAGATGCCGAGCTGGTTCAGGGGGTATCCCGTCGCCAGTGGTGTCACTTGCAGTTGCAGCTTTTGTCCCTGCGCCGTTGTTTTGTTGGACAGGATGCTGACCGTCTGCTTTTCACTCACAAGCGCCGTCTGCGCCAGCATCGCCGCCTCGCTCACGCGGCCTGTTCCCGCCGCCGCGCGGGTGATGGTCAGCGTCTTTCCCGCTGTCCATTGTGCCAGCAGCTCACTGCCGCTGTTGGTGATAACGCCTTTCCATGCCACTTTTCGTTTCCTCCTGACTTAGAATTTCGATGCGCTGCCGAAGTCAACCACCGCCGCGCCAGCCATAGCCGCGATGCCGTAGGCCGTTGCGGTGCCGCCCGCATCGTAATATTCCACTTCCTCCAGATGTGCGCTGAACCGCTTGGCAGCGGCGAGCCGACGTTCGATCTCCGCGATGGTCATGGCGGCGAACTTCTGCCGCTCCTCCACGGTGGTGATGTTTACCCGCAGTCTGAACTTTCCGTGGGTGCCGCCGTACTCAAACCATTCCTCCAGCTTTGTTCCCGGATAGATCGCGTCGGCCTGCGTTCTTGCAGCTCCCGCAGTTCCCATTGTTCGCCGGATGTTCAGCGCCGTCTTAACGATGCGCCGCTTCTGCTCGATGTCGTACCCTGTGTCGTACCAGTCGATCTTCCAGTTCACGGCCAGCGCGTCCAGCACCTCCTCGGCCACGGTGTCGATGGCGGTGTATATCTGACTTCCCGCGATATAGCCCATCGTCTTTTGGTGCAGCTCCAGCATCGCCATGGATAGGGCCTTTACCCACGGCTGTTCTCCCAGAATGCGCGGCAAGCCGTCGGCGATTTGGGCATTTTTCAGGCTCTTAATCATCCTCCAGCCCTCCATAGGTGGCGGTGGCCCCCGTGCATTTCGGCAGCTCCGTGGTGTCGATCACGGTGTCTACGGGGGCGGTCAGCGTTACCCGCTTGGCCCCCGCTTCCCGCAGCCGGGCGATCAGCTCCGTCGGGTTGATGTCTCGCCCCAACTTTCTTTGCCATGTCTGGAAGTCCGCCACCGCCGCCGCGATGCGGCTTTGTATCTCACTCACGCTTCGCTGGTCGCTTTCCGCGATCCAGTATTTCACGGTGATGGCGTATTCCACCTCGTCCGGGGCCAGCGCCGTCACCTTGTCGCACAGCGGGCGGATGGTCTCGTCGTCCAGATAGGCCGCCATGGCCGTCAGCTCCGTGCTGTTGGGGACGCGCAATCCGTTCTCGTCCTCGATCACGAAGTAGATATTTACCTCGTCCGGCAGCGGGCTGACGATGCGCACATCGGCTACATCGCCCCGCCACTCCCGCGCGTAGTATTCATAGGCCCCGCCACTCCCGCGCGTAGTATTCATAGGCATCGCGCGGCCCGGCGCAGCTATACACGCTGGGGGCGAGGTAGATGCGCCGTGTCAGGCTGTCGTCGTCCTCTGCGTCCAGTCCGCCGGTGCTTGGCGTGGTGTTGCTCACGCTGGCAACATAGGCGATGGGGTCAACCAGTATCTTGATGCCGCCGGACAGAATGCCGTTGCTATCCGCTCCGGCCTCCTCCGCCTGCACCATCACGTCGGTGTAGGTCTCTCCCGCCGCTATCTCGCCGTATTCCACGGTGTTGAAGTATTTCCCGTCCTCGCTCTTGACCCGCGTTCCCGTCGGAATGGCCGTCGCGCCGCTTTGCGCTTCCGAAAGCGTAAATCGCACCGTCGCCGTGGCCCGGTTTGCCTCCTTGCGCGTCAGCCCCACAAGAGCGGCCAGCGCATCCAGCGCGTCTCCGGTACTGGTTTTCAGCATTTCCATCCGTCCCTTTGCGTCGGCGTACTGCATCGTCTGATACTCCATCGCGCAAAAGGCTTTCATCAGCAGGTTCAGCGGGTCGGCCTCGCCGATCTCCGGCTCCTTTCCTGTGGCCTCCCGGTAATACTTGGTGTACAGCTCGCGGAGCTGTTCTTCCGTCTCCTGCAAAGTCATGCTTTCGATGAAACTCAGCTCCGGGCAGTTTGCCAATTCAGCGATATTAGACAAGCTCGATCACCACCTTTGGTATCATATTTCCGTCCTGCGATTTTCCCGCAGTCCATTCCACACGGACGACACGCGCCCGTGGCTCATACTGTTCTGTCTTGCGCACATACTCCGCCGCCAGCAGGACTTGCGCATTTTCCTGCGGGCAGTCGATAATCGTCCCGTCGATGCCGAACTCCCGGTCAAGCGCCTGCTCTCCGGCCCTCGTGGCGTAAAGCACCTGCAAATTGCGGTACACCTCCGCCGCCGTACTGTCGTTTGCGCTCCCCGGCAGTATCTCGATCACCGCGTTTTCCGTTGATAACATGGCTGCCTCCTTACAGGTATTCCTCGATGGTCAGGCTCACCTTGCACTCCACCATCGCGCCGCCGTGCAGCACCGCGCCCCACTCGTCGCTGATGTCCGTGATCTTGAACGGATACGGCGATACCGGCGAGCCGCCCACGATGAACCAGTCCGCCGCGTTGGTCTCCGCCATGCGCTGAAAATGCCGCAGAACACTTCGCGGGTTTACCCCGTCCTGCGCCCGCAGCAAAAGATCGAACTGGTATTTCCGCAGCTTCGGGGCAATCCACTGGCTCCGCGCCCGTGCGCCTGTCCGGTTGTGGGTCGCCCAATCGCTGCCCCCTTGGCCTTTCAGCCCGCTCGGTGTCAGGATGCGTCGGTCGCTCACCGTGAACGTCATGCCCATGTAGCTTCCCAATGCCACTTTTCGCCCCTCCTTACTTATCCGGCTTTCCCACCGCGCCGCTCATGTGCGTGTGGTTTACAAGGCTCACGCCGTTGATGGTGATGTC
>OEMZ01000427.1_pt1 | contig 11155 bp, 10 predicted proteins | sample 1503731 | NCBI WGS metagenome assembly OEMZ01 (sample SAMEA3182062, study PRJEB22505) | gut metagenome | biome: human; feature: gut; material: Stool; isolation source: human stools | place: Canada | collected 2013-01-14
GGTGATGGTGCTCGTGGTCGTCGTGGTCAGGCTCGTGATGATGCTCATGCTCGTCGTGGTCATCATCCTCGTCGTGGTCGTGATGATGCTCGTGCTCATGGTCGTGCTCGTCATGCTCATCGTGCTCGTGGTCATGATGGTGGTGCTCATGCTCGTGCTCGGCCTCCTCGAGCTCGTGCTCGCGGCGCATCTTTTCGAGCAGCTCGTCGCTTGTAGAACTCGCCGAAGTTCTTCATATAGACCTTGACCTTGCTGGCGTCGGCGACGGTGACGTAGCTGTTGAGCTTCAGCTCCGGGCACTCGTCCACGGTGCGCTCGACCGCCACGATGACGTCGGAGAGCTTGCCCACGCCGCTCGGCTCGATGAGGATGCGGTCGGGGTGGAACTGCTCCACGACCTCGCGCAGGGCCTTGTTGAAATCGCCCACGAGCGAGCAGCAGATGCAGCCGGCGGACATCTCGGAGATCTCGATGCCGGACTCCTTGAGGAAGCCGCCGTCGATGTTGATCTCACCGAATTCGTTTTCGATCAGCACGAGCTTTTCGCCCGCGTAGGCTTCGGCAATGAGCTTTTTGATGAGCGTCGTTTTGCCGGCGCCGAGAAAACCGGAGAAAATGTCAATTTTTGTCATGGTGGGATACGCTTCCTTTTTCTTGATTTTACTGAATTGCTATTATATGCCCGAGTTGTGAACGATTCAAGTCCCTCGCGGGCAAAAAGCTCATTTTTTGCGCAAAAAATGAGCGATGCTACAGCTGCGGGACCGCGAGGCGGTGCGGCAGCATCACGCGGCCGAAGCAGGCAAGGCTGCGCGTGCCGGTGGAGCTGAGCACGACGTCCGCGTCGGCGCGGGCGCGGTTGAGGGAGAAAAGGTAGGCCATGCCCAGCGCATCGCGGTGGTACTGCTTGCAGAGTATTGCGCCGTCCACGCAGAAGATGCCTACGTCGCCGTCTGCGAGCGGGTCGCGGTTGACGTAGACCACACTCTTGTCGTGAATGTACGGCTCCATGGAGTCGCCCTGAATGCGCACGGCGAAGTCCGCGCCGCGCGGCACGCTCTCGTCCGCGGGGATATAGGTAAAGTCCTCGTCAAGCACCGGCGCGGCATAGCCCGCGGCGGCGGGGGAATTGTAGAGCGGGATCAGGCGCGGCTCGCGCTTGCTGCCGCGCTCCTCCGTCAGCTCGTCGCGGTAGTCGCACAGCGCGTCGGTCACGCTGCGCACGGTGTCGCGCCCGATGGGAGAGAGCGAGCGGTATTTTTCCAGCAGCGTGCGCTCGGCCCCGGAGAGATCGAAGCCGCCGCTGCGGTAGCTGCCGCAGAAGAGCTGGTTGGGGTCAGTGCGCAGCGCGTCGAACAACCGCAGCAGCACGTCCTCCTTGGGGAAGCTGACGCCGGTCTCATAGTTGCCGACGGCGCTGGCGGAAACGCCGAGCTGCTCGGCCAGCGCCGCGCGCGTCAGGCCGCAGGCCTCGCGGCACGCCTTGAGTTGATCGCGGAAGCTCATGGAAAGCACCTCCTATAAAGGGTTCGAGCAATTTCGACACCATCATAACGCAAAAACTTGGTTCTGTCAAATATTTTAACAAGAAACTTGTAAATTTATTCTTGACATAACAAGTTTCTTGTGATATGGTAAGAATGCTCACAAGAAACTTGACAAAACAAAGCGGAAATTTCCATTAACTTGTGATCGAGATGCTTTTCGGTATGCTGTTCGGCGGGAAAGGATGGATGCGGAAAACCGCCGGGGGCTTCGGCGGGGAAGGCGGATCCGCCCGCTTTTCAAAAAGAAAATCGTCACGCCATAAGGCGTAACGATTTTCTTGGTGGGGGAAGGTGGATTCGAACCACCGAAGTCACTGACAACAGATTTACAGTCTGCCCCCTTTGGCCACTCGGGAATTCCCCCATATTCACTTGTGCGCTGAAGCGGAAGCTTGGAGCTGGTAGACGGACTCGAACCCCCGACCTGCTGATTACAAATCAGCTGCTCTACCAACTGAGCTATACCAGCATTTCAGCAACAGAATGGATTCTAGCAGATGCCGCGCCGTTTGTCAAGCCTAAATTTTTCATTTTTCGGGAGGAAGGGCTTTTGCACTTTAAAATCTGTTCGCCTGCGGAAAAACGCAGGCCCTACGGCCGTCCCTGCGGCCGATGCTCGCTGTGTGGGTGCGAGCTGCTGCGCGGGGAGCGCGGCTGGTATCTCAACGGGCAGAGCGTCTGCGCGGATTGCTTTCCGGCCTTCGCTCGCGCGGAGCTTGCGCCCTGTGAGACCGTGTTCGGAATGGAGGGGGAAGCGTGACACTATATCAGATATCCTTTACATACCGCGCGGACGCGGCGGTGCTGCGCACGCGCATTTCGGAGCTGCGCGCCGCGGCCCGGGCCGCGCAGGACCGCGAGGAGGCCGAGCGGCTCAAGCGGCGCATTGCCGAGCTTCAGGTGCTGCGCCGTCAGTCGAGCGAGCTGGCCGAGCTGACGAAACGCTATTACGAAAGGAACTATCACCGCGATGAAAGGTACACCCTATAGCATCCGCAACAATGAGTTCTACGGCGACATGGCGGCGTGGCTGCGCGCCAACGCGCAGGACAACGACGGTGAGCTGCTTCGGCTCAAGCGCAACCTGCGCCTGGCAAGGCAGGAGGCGCTGACCGCGCGGCAGCGGCAGCTGCTCCGGATGAATTTTGAGCAGAATAAGACCGTGACCGAGATCGCGCAGGAGCTGGGCGTCAACAAGTCCACGGTGTCCCGCACGCTGCTGCGCGCCAAACGGCGGCTCTATCAATGCCTGCGCTACGCGCTGTAGTCCGCGCTTGACTTCGGCACGCGGTGCGCATACAATAAAAAGCACAGGGAAAACAGGAGCGGAGGGAATGTCTATGCTGCACAAAGCGATACAGAACCGGTGGTGCCGTCTGGCTCTGGCCGTGGCCGCGACGCTGCTCTACGCCATCGGCGTGAACTGGTTCATTGTCCCGATGGGACTTTACACCGGCGGCCTGCTGGGCTTCTGCCAGGTCGCCCGCACGCTGATCGTGGAGGCGCTGGGGCTGTCGCCGAACGTGGACTTTTCGGGCATCCTGTATCTGGCGGCGAACGTGCCCATCCTGCTGCTGGCGTGGCGGGTGCTGGGAAGGGGCTTCCTTGTGCGCACCGCGGTGTGTACCGTCACCTCGTCGCTGTTTCTGAGCCTTGTGCCGCCGCCGGCGGCGCCGCTGGTGGAGGAGACGCTGACGAACTGCGTGCTCGGCGGCATCCTCGTCGGCTTCTCGCTCGGCATCGTGCTCACCTGCGGCTGCTCGACCGGCGGGCTGGACATCCTCGGACTGTGGCTCGCCAAGAAGGGCAAGGGCTTCAGCGTGGGGCGCTTCAGCCTGAGCTTCAACGCGCTGCTCTACACGCTCTGCGCGGTCCTCTTCGGTCTGCGCGCGGCGATCTATTCTATCATTTATACGGTGTTCTGCGCGCTCTTCATCGACCGCGGACACCAGCAGAACATCACCGAGCAGGTGCTCATCTTCACCAAGGACGAGGACCCCGAGCTGCCGAGGAACATCATGGCACGGCTCGGGCGCGGCGTGACCTACTGGGAGGGCAAGGGCGCCTACACCGGCGAGGACCTGCGCGTGCTGTGCGTGTGCGTCTCCAAATTTGAGGAGGCCGACCTTTACGGCGTGGTCCACGAGCTGGACCCGAACGCCTTTTTCATCACGCAGGAGGGCGTGACCATCCACGGAAACTTCATCCGCAAGCTGTCCTGAAGCAAGGGAGATGCCGCACGGCATCTCCCTTTTGCATGATTTCCTGCAAAAAGTCGGAAAAACGACGGAATTTGTGCATATCAGATAATTTGATGGAGTGATTCGGAATAATTTTATTGCATTTTTGGGAAAAGTGTGATAATGTACGACCTAATCTTTTATTTTTGAAGGAGGCGGCTTGCTGCATGTATACCGACAACTATTTCAACCGATTTGAGCTTGCGCCCGAGGTGGCGGAGGCGCTGAAGAAGTGCAAGTGCATCGCCTACGCCGAGACGAAGGAGGAGCTGCAGGAAATGGCCTACGGCCCCACGCACACCTCCCGCTACGATGTGGTGTATCCCATTGAAGGGCTCGGCACGGTCAAGGAGGCCGAGGTGGTGCGCTGCAAGAACGGCTGCGTGGTCAACTTCATGGAGGACTATATGCGCCGCCGCGATCCGAACAGCATGGCCATCGGCGACGAGCTGCCGACCGACAAGCCCCGCTTCAAGGACCGCTTTGGCTATGAGTTCTCCAAGCTCCGGCAGGAGACGCTCGACTGGCTGAGCAATCAGCAGATCGTGATGCTGCCGTTCTACGCCGGCCCCAACGGCCACGGCTACCCGAGCCTGATGATCTGCCCGATGAACGCGGCGTTCTTCGCGCTCTCGCTCGCCAACATGCAGGGTTTCGTGAGCATCGCGGACGTGCCCGAGCACTATAAGCCGCGCGCCATCATCTATGTCGCGCCCCCGTTCCGCCATACGCACTTCGACGGCAAGCAGGTCGTCGTCCACAACCGCAGCGCGGAGCTGCACGAGGTCTGGGCCTACAACCTCTACCCGGGCCCGAGCGCCAAGAAGGGCGTGTTTTCGCTGCTGCTCGACATCGGCGAGCACGAGGGCTGGGTCTGCTGCCATACGAGCGCCGCGATGGTCGAGACGCCGTATGAAAACGAGATCGTGTTCATGCACGAGGGCGCGTCCGGCGGCGGCAAGAGCGAAATGCTGGAGGATTTCAAGCGTGAGCCCGATGGGCGGCTTCTTCTCGGCGAGCACGTTTTGACAGGCGAGCAATATTATATGACGCTCGGCGAGAGCTGCAAGATCCACCCCATCGCCGACGACATGGCCTGCGCGCTCAAGTCCATTCAGGACCCCACGAGCGGCAAGCTGCGCATCCTCGACGCCGAGAACGGCTGGTTTTTGCGCATGGATGGCATGAACGCCTACGGCAACAACCCGCTCTACGAGCGCATCTGCATCCATCCGAGCGAGCCGCTGGTGTTCTTCAACATGGACGGCATCCCCGGCTCGACCTGCCTGATCTGGGAGCACGTCATCGAGTCGAACGGCAAGCCCTGCTCGAACCCGCGCGTCATCCTGCCGCGCAAGATGCTCGACAACATCGTGCCCGACACCGAGCCGGTGGAGGTCGACGTGCGCAGCTTCGGCGTGCGGATGCCGCCGAGCACCGCGAAGAACCCGAACTACGGCGTGATGGGTATGCTGCAGGTCGTGCCGCAGAGCATCGCTTGGCTGTGGCGCCTGGTCTCGCCGCGCGGCTTCAAGAACCCGTCCATTGCGGACACGAACGCCGGCAGCGGTCTGAAGGCCGAGGGCGTTGGCTCCTACTGGCCGTTCGCCACGGGGCTCAAGGTCACGCAGGCGAATCTGCTGCTCGAGCAGATCATGAATAGCCCCAACACCACGAACGTGCTCATCCCGAACCAGCACATCGGCGCTTACCACGTCGGCTTCATGGGCGAATGGCTCAGCCGTGAGTACCTTGCCCGCCACCTCGGCACGGTGCGCGCGAAGCATCTGGTGCCCGCGCGCTGCGCGCTGTTCGGCTACGCGCTCGACGAGATGAAGCTCGACGGCCAGTTCGTCCGTCAGACCTTCCTGCGCCCCGAGACGCAGTCCAAGCTCGGCACCGAGGGCTACGACGCCGGCGCGAAGATCCTCACCGATTTCATCAAGGAGCAGGTCGCGCAGTTCGTCTGCGACGATCTCGACCCGCTGGGGAAGGAGATCATCGACTGCTGCCTGCACGACGGCACGCTGGACGATTACCTCGCCCTCACCCCGATGAAGCTGAAATAAAATTGCAAAAGGTCGCTGCGGCTGATACAATAGCCGCAGCGAGCCTTTTTATTTCACCGCGCCCACGGGCGCGGTCACCGACGAGGTAGGTCCTATGGAGCAGCACAGCATCAAGGTCATCGCGCGCATCCGCAGCGATTTCAAAACGAAGTTCGGCGTGCCGCGCCAGAGCGGGCTGGTGGAGGCCCTGCGTGCGCGCATCGTGTTCGAGCCGGAATACCGCAATGCCGACGCTCTGCGCGGCATCGAGGGCTTTTCCCATCTGTGGCTCATCTGGCAGTTCTCCGAGGCCGTGCGCGAGGACTGGTCGCCCACCGTGCGTCCGCCGCGGCTCGGCGGCAACGAGCGCATGGGCGTGTTCGCCACACGCTCGCCGTTCCGCCCGAACGCCATCGGCCTTTCCTGCGTGCGGCTCGATGGCGTGGAGCAGACGGCGGAGGGGAGCGTGCTGCTCGTTTCCGGCGCGGACCTGATGGACGGCACGCCCATCTATGACATCAAGCCGTACCTCCCCTACGCCGACTGCAAGCCAGAGGCGAGCGGCGGCTTTGCGCCGCAGCGCGGCGAGGCGCTGGCGGTGGACTTCCCGGCGGAACTTCTATCGCGCGTGCCGGAGGACAAGCGTGATGCCCTCACAGGCGTTCTCGCGCAGGACCCGCGGCCGCACTACCAGAGCGATCCGCAGCGCATTTACGGCATGGCGTTTGCCGGGCTTGAGGTGCGCTTCCGCGTCGCGGACGGCGCTGTGTATGTGGTGGAGGTGACAGAGGAACGGGACGGTTAACCGCGCGTTAAGAGAAAAGTTTATAGCGTAAAGGCGGCGTGAAGAGAGCGGCAAAGCCCTTGTGCAGGAAAACTTGCAACCTTATAATGGGAACACCAAGAGAAAAGAGGAGCGTGTTTCCCAATGAATGAAGTTTCCAATCTGTTTGTGTGTCTGATGGGTATGGGCACCACCTTCGTGGGCCTCATCTGCATCATCTTCCTGACCATGCTGATGGGCAAGGTCATGCAGAAGCTCGAAAAGCCCGAGCCGCCCAAGGCGGCGCCGGCCCCCGCCGCGCCCGCTGTTCCTGCGGACGGCCTGACCGCCGAGGTCAAGATCGCCATTCTCGCGGCGCTGCAGCAGGAGCCCGGCTTCGATCTGGCCCGCGTGAGCTCGATCGACATCCGCAGGATCTGAGCGGAAGGACACACCCTTACATAACTCCGACATAGATTCTCACTTCTCCCTTTAAGCATCAGGGGCGGCGCAGCGCGCCGCCCCTGATGCTTTTCCATTCGCCGGTGCGGCAAAAACGGACGGGAAATGAACAGAAATGGCTTGCAAAAACGGAAAGCTTAGCAGATAATTAGCAAGAGATATGATACAATGGTCATCATAGAGGGTGACCGGAGGGGAGCTTGCTATGAAGGACCTGCTGAGCCGGATCGGACAATGGACCGAAAAAATGTGGAGAAGCATACCGATCCACCTGCGTGACGCGATATTCACCGCGCTGCTGCTCGGTATCGCCGCGGCGATCTGCTTTGTGCTGCGCAGTATCGACGAGAACGGCAGCTTCACGCTGCTGATCTTCGTGCTGGCGGTGGTGATCATCTCCCGCTTTACGGAGGGCTATTTCTGGGGCGTTTTCAGCTCGCTTTTCGGCGTGATCTGTGTGAACTTCGTGTTCACCTATCCATTCTGGGCGTTCAACTTCAGGCTCACCGGCTATCCGCTGACCTTTCTGACGATGCTGGCGGTGTCGCTCATCATCAGCGCGATGAACACCAAGATCAAAAAGCAGGAGCGGCTGCGCACGGAGGCCGAGCGCGAGACGATGCGCGCGAATCTGCTGCGCGCCATGTCGCACGATATCCTCACGCCGCTCACGAGCATCGTGGGCAATACCTCCGCCATTTTGGAAAACGGAGACACGCTCTCGACCGAGCAGCAAAGAGAGCTGCTGCGCGACGTCAACGAGGACGCCCAGTGGCTCATCCGCATGGTGGAGAATCTGCTCTCCATTACCCGCATCTCAGGCGAGCAGACAGCCATCAGCAAGGAATATGAGGCGGCGGAGGAGATCCTCGCGGCCTCGGTCCACAAATTCGAAAAGCGCTTCAAAAGCAACATCCGCATCGCGGTCGAGGTGCCGCGGGAGGTCGTGCTCGTCCCGATGGACGCGACGCTCATCCAGCAGGTGCTGCTCAACCTGATGGAAAATGCAGTGCTGCACGGCGAGAGCACGACGGAGCTGCGGCTGAGCGTGGAGCACATCGGCGACGAGGCATGCTTCACGGTCAGCGACAACGGGCTCGGCATTCCGCGCGAAAGACTTGCGACGCTCTTCGACGGCTCGCTTTCCGGCGAGAAGAGCGGCGGCTTTGATATGAAGAAAAACATGGGCATCGGTCTTTCCGTCTGCCAGACGATCGTCAAGGCGCACGGCGGCAGGATCACCGCAGAAAACAGGCCGGAGGGCGGCGCACAGTTCCGCTTCTACCTGCCGCTCAAGGAGGAAAAAGAGGATGAAGATCAGGGATAAGGTATTGATCGTCGAGGACGAGCAGAACATCAAGAATTTCATGTCCACCATTCTGGCCGCCAACGGCTTCGACACGCTTATGGCGGGCAGCGCGAAGGAGGCGCTGTCGATGATCTCGTCGCATTGTCCCGACCTGATCATCCTTGACCTTGGTCTTCCCGACATGGACGGCATGGAGGTGCTCAAGCAGGTGCGGGCCTGGTCGAGTGTGCCGGTCATCGTGGTCTCCGCGCGTACGCACGAGGGCGACAAGGTCGCGGCGCTCGATCTCGGCGCGGACGATTACATCGAAAAGCCCTTCGGGACGAGTGAGCTGCTCGCCCGCATCCGCACGGCCATCCGCCATACGCGCACGGGCCTTGACAACGACTCCATCGCGCAGTCCGGCAAGTATACGGTCCGCGACCTGACCATCGACTACGACAAGCACCATGTTCTCATGCGCGGGGAGGACGTTCACCTCACGCTCAACGAGTTCAAGATCGTGGCGCTGCTGGGCAAATACGCCGGTAAGGTGCTGACCTACGATTTCCTCATCCGCGAGATCTGGGGCCCCAAGGCCAAGGCGGACAATCAGATCCTGCGCGTCAACATGGCGAACATCCGCCGCAAGATCGAGAAGAATCCCGCCGCGCCCGAGTACATATTCACCGAGATCGGCGTGGGCTACCGGATGCTCGAGAATGAGTAAAAAATGATAAAAACCGCCCGAAGGCGGTTCCTATACCAGGGGACGAGAGTCCCTCCACACAATCACGCAGACAGCTCTTGCCGAAGGCTCGGCAAGAGCTGCTTGCGTTTTTTACGTCATGCTGAACAGCGTTGCGGCGACCTGTGCGCGGGTGATGGGCTCAGTGGGGTGGATACCGCCGTCGGCGTAGCCGGAGAGCGCGCCGATCGCGCAGAGCGTATTGATGTGCCCGCGCGCCCAGTCCGCAATGGCGTCGCTGTCGGTGAAGCTCCACTCCGGCGCGGCGTAGCCCAGCTCAAGGAGACGGCCGAGCATCGTCAGTGCCTCCTGACGGCTGATGGTCGCGGTGGGGAGGAAGCAGAGCCGGCCGTAGCCGTCGTAGCTGCCCTTCGTTACGCCGAGGGCATACATGGCGCGCACGCCGTCCTTCGCCCAGTCGGCGATGCTGCCGTTGTCGGCGAAGGGCAGCTCAACGGAGGAGGTGTCCTGCGCGGGCGTGAGCCAGCGGCAGAGCAGCACGGCAAATTCCTGACGGGTGATGGGGCTGTCGGGATTGAAGTTCCCGAGATCGTCGCCGGTGGTGACGCCGCTCGCCTTCAGGAAGCTCACGGCGGCGTTGGCCCAGTGACCGTCCGTATCGGGGAAGGCGGCGGACAGCTCCGACGGGGTGATGCTTAGGCCGGTGCGGGCGAGGCTGCCGCTCGCGTCGCCGGCGATGACGGCGATGCGGTGCGCCTTGCCGTCCGCGGCAGGCAGCGCAGCGTGGAGCGCGCCGGTCTGGTGGTCGTAGGTGAAGCTGAGCGCTTTGCCGTCGAGCGTTATGCGCAGCGTGGCGAGCGAGCCGCCGTCCACGGCGTCAAAGACCTTGCCGGTCAGGGCCGTGCCGTCCTCGGAGAGGGAGACGGAGATCTCCGGCGCGGCGGTATCGCTCATGCCCTCGCGGGCCGCGACGAGCTGATCGAGGTACAGCGTGCCGCTCAGAGCCGACGGCAGGCGCAGCGCGAAGCCGGTGATGCTCGCGGCTTTGTCGGGGAGGGTAAAGGTGAGCTGCTGCCAGCCGGTGAAGTCGATCACGGCAGCGTTCGTTTCGCCCGCATCGGTCGTGAGGGCGAGCGTCTCGCGCTGTCCATCGCCGTAGACCCAGAGCGTTACACGGTCATAGCCGGAGGGGACGGCGTAGGTCCGCTCCACGCTCAGAAGGAGCTCCTCCGCGTTCTCGGGGACGTGCCCGGCGCGATAGTCCCAGCGTGCGGAGGCGGAGCCGAAGCGGACGAAGCTCTTGTCGGTATTTTGGGTCAGGACGGTCTGCTCGCCCTCGAAGCCGTCGAGCAGGACCAGAGGATCGGAGGTGACGTAAACGGGGATGGTGCGCGTGGTCTCGCCCGCGCGGACGGTCAGGCTGCCGTAGGCGGCATGGCCGGCGGCGGTAAAGACGCCGTTTTCATCAACCGTGCCGACGCCGCCCTCGGTGGTCCAGGTGAAGCAGGAGTTCTGCGCGAGCAGGGAGAGGTGGTTTTGATAGGCCTGCGCGGTCAGCTCGACGCTCGCGCCGGGGGAGACGCGCAGCTCGGTGAGCGTGCCGCTTTTGCCGAGGCGGATCTCGTCCGGCGTCTCGATCACGCGGAGCTCGGCGGTGGTGTATTTGCCGCCGACCTTTGCGCCGACGGTCACGGTGCCGGCGGTTTTCGGCGCGGTCAGGACCGTATTGCCCAGCTCGTCGGTCCGCACACTGCCGCGGTCGCTTGCGATGGATACCTCCTTATCCATGGGGATGTAGTTCGTGTCGATGGCGGCGGCGCGGAGCAGGACCTGCGCGCCCGCGAGCACGCGGTCGCTTTCCGTGCGCAGCGCGATGTGGTCGAGCGTGCCGCTCGGCTCATTCGACGCAACGAGGAAGATATGGTTCGTCACGGCGCGCAGGCTGCCCTCGGAGGGGGTGTTGTAGACGCCGGCATTGCCGTCCTCCGGCAGCGTGACGCACAGAGTCGTCGAGCCGCCGCCGTCCAGGCTCAGCGCGGTCACGCAGCCGAACTCGATCATGCGCTGCGCGACCTGCGTCAGGCTCGCGCCGATGGAG
>OEMZ01000439.1_pt1 | contig 10902 bp, 6 predicted proteins | sample 1503731 | NCBI WGS metagenome assembly OEMZ01 (sample SAMEA3182062, study PRJEB22505) | gut metagenome | biome: human; feature: gut; material: Stool; isolation source: human stools | place: Canada | collected 2013-01-14
GAGACAGCTCCTGGAGAGTTCCATCATCTGCTGGGCATAAGGCTCGTAAGTTTCAGGATTGTTGCCGTTGGATACCATCACGTTGACATCCACCTTATCTCCGGCAATCTTATCAACGAAAAACTTGTAGGGAGGGATAGTTACGGTAACAGCAGGTTTGCCATCGCTGTTGGCGACAGATTCCTTTCCGTTACTTTCTGCGGTGTTGCCTTTCTGCTGGCTGCCTTTACAGCCTGCGAAAACCACACATAATATAATAAGGTATAAATACTTTCTCATAAGCAGTCAATCTATATGAATCAATTCTTTGTTTTCTTTGCAGCTTGTTTAAAAGATGAAACTGAGTCCGTAAACCAGCAGTACATATCTCAACACCTTTCCGATGGTGATGCTGATGACAGAAAGCACGATGTTGGCTCTCGTCAGTCCCAAAACGATGGTGATGGCACTTCCCAACAGGGGCAGGAAGGCGAAGAATCCCATCCAGGCTCCTCTGTCGGCCATGAAGTTCTGAGCCTTGTCAAGACTCTCTTTCTTTACATGCAGATATTTCTCTATCCATTCTAGCTTGCCCATCCGTCCTACGCCATAGTTGAACATAGAACCGAGCACATTGCCGATGCTTCCATACAGTACGAGCTGGATAGGTTCCAGTCCGGCAGCCTGTAAGCCCGACATGACCACCTCGCTGCTGAAGGGAAAGAAACTGCCGGCAAGGAAGGCTGATACCAGCATGCCCCAGTAGCCCCAGCTCATTAAGAAATCTATAATCCAACTCATAGTAATATGCTCTCTGGTACGAGTATGTTGTAAGCCATGATAAGTACCAGCATGATGAGCAGCAGGATGAAGGAGATGTTGGTAAACTTACCTCTGGTGAATGTGATGAAATGGGCGATAAGCGGTGCTGTATTCACAATCAGAATGCCGCCCAGTTCCTGTATATGTCGAGGCTGGAGGACGATGAAGATGATGCAGGCTACCGATATCATGATAAACGTTTCGTAGATCATGCGGGTTCGTATCTTATCGCCGTAGCTGGTGCGTATGAAGTGGATGGAACCGATGATGGTGAGCAGGGTAACGAAACTCAGGTTCAGAATCTGATGGTCGGTAACCTGCGAATAATCAAAGAGTTCGCTGTAGTTGATGAATTCGCAGAAGTGGTCAGCCAGCCCCTGTATGTTGTCGGTATAGAAGAAATAACCGGCTGCAAACCAATAGGGCACGATGAGACCTACCAGGGATGCAAAGAATGTCTTTACGCTAAACGAGAGGGTAAACACCATCATCATGATCCACAGGATAGGCATGAAATAGCCTATCTGCACGAAAACCATCGATGCCAGACCGATGCAGGCAAAGGCGTAGAAAGTCCAGCCTGTTGAGCGTTTATCCTGATAGCAATTCCAGATAATGAGATAAAAGGCGATGAAACACATCGTCACAATACTGCTTTTTAAAGAGGGGTGGGAGAGTCCTGTCATCGTCAGTAATGCCAGAAAACTGCAGGATACCATTCGGCTGTAGGTACGCATGAGGGCATTACGGTTGTTCAGTTCCACCATCAGCAGGGTAGACATGACTGTGAAAGCAAATTCTACCCAGATATTGGATACCAATAAACCTACTGCAACCCAAACCAGCGTGGCAAGGGTTGCAGTAATAGGTAAAGAGTAGCGGCTAGCCGCTACTTTATTTTGAAAAGTTTTCTTTCTTAACATCTAAATCAATGTTAAATGTTAAATGTTAAGTGTTAACTTGGCAGGAATAATCTGCGGTTAACGTTAGGGCGTATGCCCAATTTAACATTTAACATTTCTAATTTAACATTAAAAAATTAAAGGTCCTGTCCGATATCAGAACGGAAGTACTTGTCGGTGAACTGGATCTTCTGTGCCTCGGCAAAGCTCTTCTTCAGGGCTTCTTCCTTGTCCTTGCCGTAGCTGCTTACGCAGATGACACGACCACCGTTGGTTACTACCTGACCATCCTTCATGGCTGTACCGGAGTGGAATACTACCGAACCTTCTACATCGTCGATGCCCTGGATAGGATAACCCTTCTTGTAAGCCTCAGGATAACCGCCGCTTACGAGCATCACGCAGACTGCAGCACGCTCGTCAAACTCGATGCTGCGCTTGTCCAAATCGCCTGCTGCTACACCTTCGAAGAGATCCACGATGTCACTCTTCAGACGGAGCATCACGCTCTCAGTCTCTGGATCACCCATACGGCAGTTGTACTCGATAACCATAGGCTCGCCTTCTACATTGATCAGACCGAAGAAGATGAATCCCTTATAGTCGATGTTCTCCTCAGCAAGTCCCTCTACGGTAGGACGGATGATGCGCTCGTCAACCTTCTGCATCCACTCCTTGGTAGCGAATGGTACAGGGGTAACGCTACCCATACCGCCGGTGTTCAGACCGGTATCGTGCTCGCCGATGCGCTTGTAATCCTTAGCTTCAGGCAGAATCTTGTAGTTCTTGCCGTCGGTCAATACGAATACAGAGCACTCAATGCCGCTGAGGAATTCCTCGATGACTACGCGTGCAGAAGCGTTGCCGAACATACCGCCGAGCATCTCCTTGAACTCTTTCTTAGCCTCTTCCAGGGTAGGGAGGATGAGAACGCCCTTACCGGCGCACAAACCGTCAGCTTTCAGTACGTATGGAGCCTTCAGAGTCTCCAGGAATTTCAAGCCTTCCTCTACGTGCTCGCCGTCGAAAGTCTCATACTGGGCAGTAGGGATGTTGTGGCGCTTCATGAACTTCTTGGCGAAGTCCTTGCTGCCTTCCAATACGGCGCCAGCCTTTGATGGACCGATGACAGGGATGTTCTGGGTGCGAGGATCGTTCTTGAAGTCATCGTAAACACCCTTTACCAATGGGTCTTCCGGACCAACTACCACCATATCAACGCCATTTTCTACTGTGAAGTTCTTGAGCGCCTCAAAGTCGTCTGCCTTGATATCTACGTTCTCGCCGACATTCTGTGTACCGGCATTACCAGGAGCGATGAAGAGTTTCTCACACTTCTCGCTCTGAGCGATTTTCCATGCTAAGGCGTGCTCGCGGCCACCGCCTCCTAACAATAAAATTTTCATTTGCTGTAAGTTATTGTTTGTTATTTGATGTAGAAGTAAACTCCCCTTTTTCGGGGGATGTTTACTCCTAGATATTTACTTGAGATAATCGAAGAAATAATTGCTGATGCGCTCATGCAGATGAGTGCTCTGATGACCTCTCATGTTGTGAGGCTCGCCAGGATAGACGAAGAAGTCTGGCTGGGTGCCTGCTGCGATGCAAGCCTTGAGGAAGGTGAGGCAGTGCTGTGGCACTACGGTCACATCGTTCAAGCCCTGGATAATCTGCAGCTTGCCCTTCAGGTTCTTTGCCTGATAGAGCAGAGAGGTCTTCTTGTAACCTTCTGGGTTGGTCTGTGGGGTGTCCATATAGCGCTCGCCATACATCACCTCGTACCAGTGCCAGTCGATTACCGGACCGCCTGCTACGCCTACCTTGAACACATCAGGGTGGTTGGTCATCAGTGAGATGGTCATGAATCCGCCGAAGCTCCAGCCGTGAACGCCAATCTTGTCAGCATCTACGTAAGGAAGCGTCTTCAGATATTCCACACCCTTCATCTGGTCTTGCATCTCAATCTGTCCGAGCTGGCGGAAGGTAGCCTGCTCGAAAGCCTTGCCACGGTTCTCGCTTCCACGGTTGTCGAGGATGAAGAGCAGATAGCCCTTTTCTGCCATGTAGGTTTCCCAACCACGGCTAGAGTAGTTCCAGCGGGCATCTACGTTGTGGGCATGAGGTCCACCATATACATATATAATGGTAGGATACTTCTTGTTTGGATCGAAGTTTACCGGCTTCACCATTCTCCAGTAGAGGTCAGTTTCGCCATCGGCAGCCTTGATGGAACCGCAGCTGTACTCAGGCACATTGTAGCCCTTCCAAGGGTTCTCGGCAGTGAAGTAAGCGGTGCGCTTGCCGGTCTCGGTATTCACGAGGGCAATCTTGCGAGGCACGGTAGGAGTAGAGTAGTTGTCGAAGACATACTGTCCGTTCTCGCTCAAAGTGGCGCTGTGCCATCCCTTGCCGCAATCATCTACCAGCGTACGCTTGCCGGTTTTTGTGTCTACGGCAAAGATGTTTCTCTGGATAGGCGATTTCTCGTTGGATGCGATGATGATACTCTTGCGCTTGGTGTTGAAGCCGAGTACTTCCATCACTTCCCATTTGCCGGAAGTCAACTGCTTGATTTCGAGCGATTCTGTGTTGCTTGCCATGCGGCTTCCGTGCTTGCCCAGGGTGCAGAGGTAGAGGTGGTTGTAGCCATCCTTGCGGCTCTGCATGATAAAGCTGTTGCTGTCCCAAGGCAGGAACTGGATAGGGTGGCAAGGCTCCACGTATTTCTCGTCGGTTTCGCGATAGAGTTCGCCTGTCTTCTCGCCGGTTTCTGCATTGTAGGCAGTCAGACGGCAGTCGTTCTGGTCGCGGTTCAGTTCGAACATATAGATGGTCTTGCTGTCCGGACTCCATGCGATGTTGGTAAAATAGCGGTCGGTTGGATCGCCAGCCTTCAGATAGACGGTCTTGCCGGTCATGCAGTCGAACACGCCTACGGTTACCTTGTGTGATGTCTCGCCTGTCATCGGATACTTGTCTGGTGCAGGAGTAGCAATGCAACTCTGTGTTTCAGGATGATTGAAACCGATTTCCGGGATGTCGACCTGCGGATAGTCGGTTACCATACTCTGGTCCATACGATAGAAGGCGAGCAGTTCGCCGTTCGGACTCCAGAAGGTTCCCTTGCTGATACCGAACTCATCGCGGTGAACACTCTGTCCATAAACAATTTCGCGGCTTCCGTCCTTTGAGAGCTGGAAATCGTGAGATTTCTTCTCTTTTGTCAAGGCGTTGCTGGTTACATCGAAGGTACGCACATAGAGGTTGCTGCCCTTCAGATAGGCGAAGGCGTTCTGCTGGGCATTAGCCTCCAGGAGGTTCTCGCCGTCAGCAAAATCCATCTCGCTCAGCAGCTTATGCTTCTTGAAGTCTACGGTATAAGTCTTGCTGCCGTTGCTCACCATCACGATGTTCTTGCCTGCAAACGGGAACAGAGCATTGTAGAGGGCTCTTACCTTGATGTCTTTGGTAGGAGCAATCCACTGGTTGATGTCATTGATGCCGAAGAGTCTGGTCTCCTTGCCTGTCGTCTTGTTGACGAGATAGCAGGCATCCACATCCTGGCGAACGAGTTCATTGCCCCACCAGGTGCACCAGCGGTTCTTAGCTACCATGTTACGATAGTTGTTGCCGCCGAAGTTCAGGTCTTCCAATGTAAAGGTTTTCTCGCCTTTCTGAGCAGGAACCACGCCCTGAGCCTGTAAGTCGGTTGCATTCATAGCCATCATAATCATAGCAGCAAAAGATAATTTATAAATTGAATTCTTCAGATTCATTATTTTCTTTACTTTATCGGGTTTAACACCCATGCGTCGTGAAACACGACGTATGGGTAGTATGTCTCTTTAATCCTCGTCGTCGAAGTCAACGCTGAAGTTCTTCTTGCCTCCGCGCTTGCCTCCGAAATCACGGCCACCCTTGCGGTCGCCCTTGAAGCTGCGGCTTCCACGTTTGTCATCGTCGTCATCATTGCGTCGACCGCCACCGATACGTGAACGACCGCCCTTATGGAACTCAGCACGCTTCTTCTCGAAGTCTTCCAGACGGTGAGTATGGAACTTGAAAGAACGGATATCGTCCTCCTCGTTTTCAGTCTCCTCGCTTACACGCTTCTTGAATTCACGCTCCTTCTTGAAACGGTGCTTCTGAGCCATCTCGCTCTTCTCGCGCTCAGTCTTCACAATACCGCCTTCAGAACGGAAGTCCTTCATCTTGCCGTCGAACATCACATACTTGCGGAATTCGCACTCCAAGCTTCCGTTGAATACAGGAATCTTGATAGATGGTTTCAGACCAATCTGCTCGAAGCACTCCTCGCGGTAGCTCAATACCCAAGCCTCGTTGCCGGCAAAAGCCTTCTTGAAGCGCTCACCTATCATCTTGTAGGTGTTCAGGAGGTTAGGGGTAGAGATGCGCTCACCGTATGGAGGGTTCATCACGATGATGCTCTTCTCTGCTGGCTGGGTGAAGTCCTTGAAATCAGCCTGTGAGATGGTGATGTCCTTGCTGAGACCGGCAGCACGAACGTTGAGATTAGCTGTATTGACAGCCTTCATGTCAACATCGTAACCATAGATATGGTGCTCGAACTCGCGCTCCTGAGAGTCGTCGTTATAGATCATGTCGAAGAGATCCTGATCAAAATCGTTCCACTTCTCGAAGGCAAACTCCTTGCGGAATACACCTGGAGAGATGTTGCGGGCGATGAGGGCAGCTTCGATGGCGATGGTACCTGAACCACACATCGGGTCGATGAAATCGCATTCGCCCTTCCAGCCGGTCATCAGAATCATACCTGCAGCGAGAACCTCGTTCAGAGGAGCCTCTACCTGCTCCTGGCGGTAGCCACGGCGGTGCAGACTCTCACCACTCGAATCGAGACTCAAGGTGGCATTGTCTTCTGCAATGTGGATGTTGAGGCGGATATCCGGGTTAGATACGCTGATATTTGGACGTGTACCCTGCTTCTCGCGGAACCAGTCAACAATCGCATCCTTTACCTTGTAGGTTACGAAGCGTGAGTTGCGAAACTCCTCTGAGTAGACTACTGAGTCAACAGAGAAAGTCTTCTTCACGTCTAAGATGTCATCCCACTTGATCTTCTGAATCTGATCATACACCTCTTCAGCGCTTCTAGCCTTGAAGTGCTTGATAGGCTTTAAGATACGGATGGCTGTGTGCAACTGGAAGTTAGCACGATACATCATTTCCTTGTCGCCTGTGAAAGACACCATGCGGCGACCGATCTGTACATTATTGGCACCCAACTGGGTGAGTTCTTCAGCCAAGACAGGCTCGAGGCCCATGAAGGTCTTGGCAATGAGTTCAAATTCCTGTTCCATTATTGAATTCTATATCTAATAAACTTTGTTTTTCTTTTTTATATTTCTTTGTTTTCGGTTTCATATCCTTGGTAACCCATACGTTGGCTCCCACTACGCAGCCTTCTCCGATGGTGATGCGACCGAGGATGGTGGCATTGGCGTAGACGATGACATCATTTTCGAGGATAGGGTGGCGAGGGATTCCCTTGATAGGATTGCCGTCCTTATCGAGAGGGAAACTCTTGGCTCCGAGGGTTACACCCTGGTAGAGTTTCACATTGTCGCCGATGATGCAGGTAGCTCCAATTACCACACCCGTACCGTGGTCGATGGTGAAGTGCTTGCCGATGGTAGCCTCCGGGTTGATATCAATACCGGTTTCCGAATGCGCCAGTTCGGTCATCATTCTCGGAATGAGCGGCACTCCCAGTTCGTGCAGCACGTGAGCGATGCGGTAGTTGGTAATCGCCTTGATGACCGGGTAGCAGGAGATGATTTCTCCGTGGCTCATGGCAGCCGGGTCGCCCTCGTAGGCAGCCTCTACATCAGTAGCCAGAATCTTGCGCAGTCTCGGGAATTCCATGATTGCCTTGGCTGCAATCACGCCTGCCTTGGCACGCTGGTGCTGCAGTTCAGCCTGGGTTTCCGTTTCACAGTCGTTGGCGAAGCAGAGACCGGCGAGAATCTGCTCTGACAGCATCTCATAGAGTTTCTCTACTCTTACTCCAATATGATATTTGATGGTTGAGATATTTACCGAAGAATTGCCGAAATATCCCGGAAAGAGGATAGAACGGGACAAACTGATGATTTCTTCGAGCGCCTTGCCCGAAGGAAGTGGATTCCCGTCTCGATGCTGATGGAAGAGACCCTTCAAAGATTCGGCGCTCGAAAGCTCCTCGATGGTCTCTGTCAGCTGATGAGTTAATGTATCTTTACTCATTTTCTTAATGTCTCAATAAAATTTGAGTGCAAAGATACGATTATTTTCTTGAATGACAAAGAAATAGCTACGGTTTTTTGTATTTTTTAGAGTGATTTTTTGAGGGATGAAAGACGGAAAGACCCATATACGGTGTTTTGCCGTACATGGGTCTGGCTTGTCTTATTTTGCGATGCTGTCCAGGAAGAGGAGCAGTCGGTTGGTGACGTTTACCTCTGAAACACCGGAATCGAAGTCGAGCGATACGAGGTTGAGCATTGGGAAACGGTCGTGGAGACGTTTCTCGATGCCCTTGGAAATCACGTGGTTAGCGATGCAACCGAAAGGCTGGAGCGAGATGATGTTGTTCACGCCATCACGGATGTAACCTACGATGTCGGCAGGCAGAAGCCAGCCTTCGCCAAACTGGGCTGCGAGCGAAACCAGTCCCTGTACGTCCTTCGCATCATCATAGATATTGGTGAACGGACGGAAGTAGCGGAACTTGCCGGCTGCCTTGTTTACCTGGCGCAATCTTCTGCCTATCAGCGCCTGATAAGCGCCCTTGATGATGAAATCGGGCACTTTGGTGCAACTCAGCCGCATGTGTTTCTGTATCTCCACGTTCACAAATTCCTGCAGGAAGAAAGGAGCAAGCAGAGGCGGAACCACCTCTATGCCGCGCGAGATGATGTTCTGCTCCAGGAACTGGTGGGCGAAAGGATTGAACTTCAGGAAGATTTCGCCTACGATTCCTACCTTCGGCAGTTCTCTGTCGAGGGTCATCTGGTTGAATTCTTCGGCTGCCTGTTCCAGGAGTCGGATGAGTTCTTTGGCTGAATTCTGGGCGATAGGTCCGTCTATCAGCTGCATGTATTTATCGCGCAACTCTCTGGCAATGCCCGGTTTACGCTCTCTTACGATGCAGGCATTGTACATCTCGTTGATTGCATCGCCATAGAAAATGGCGGTAACGATAATCTGACTGTATTTCAGCCAAGGCACATTGAAACCGTCCTGCTCGTTATAGTCTTGCTTGTCGTCTGTTGAGCCTGATGCTTCGCCTGTTGAGGCTGTTACACCGAGTGTGAGCAGCGGAATGTCCTGGAATCCATTGGAAATCATCGCACGCTTGATGAGACCAGCGTAGTTGGTTGCGCGACACTGGCCGCCCGTTTGACTCATCACTACTGCCGTATTGTTCAGGTCGTATCTGCCTGATTTCAAGGCTTTGATGATGTCGCCGACGATGAGTGTAGCCGGATAGCAGACTTCGTTGTTGGCAAACTTCAAGCCGAGTTCGGCGCTTACCTCATTGCTCATCGGAAGAACCTCAACATCATAGCCTATCAGTTTCAGGATAGGCGGAATGATAGGGGTGAGGTATTCGGTCATGAAAGGAGCGAGAATCTTGCGATGAATGTCCTGTTTGGTGAATACCTTGGTCTGTTGTAAATGTTGAGTGTTGAGTGTTGAATTGGCTTTCCCTTCGGCCGCCGAACATTGTTTCTTCACTCTTCGTTCTTCACTCTTCACTTCCTTTACTCCCTTCAGGCTTTCTATGAGCGAGCGGACACGGAGTTTCAGTGAGCCGATATTGCTCACATCATCTATCTTCAACAGCGTGAAAGGCTTGTTGTGGCGCTTCATGATGTCGCGAATCTCGTCCTGGATAAAACTGTCAGGACCGCAGCCGAAGCTGGTCATCTGGACGAAATGAACCTCATCGCCCTGTTCTGCAGCCCATTGCGCTGCCTTCAGAATGCGGTTCATATACGCCCATTGCTTCACGAGATAAGTCTCTGGCTGACAGTTGTATGCTTCGTTGTTGTCCTGGCTGGCTAATGCTGCCTCATTTCTTTCTGCCGCCAGATCCTCCAAATTGAAGTCTTTGAAATCTGCAAAGAGATTACCCCGGGCGATGTCTTCGCTGATGACGTTGACTCCCAGATTGGCTATCATCTCGCTCAGCTTGTGCTGAATCAGCGGGTCTGTATGATAAGGACGGCCCGCCAGCAGAATCGTAAGTCCCTTGTTTGACTTCAGAATCTCCCAGCCCTGTTTCTTAATCTCAGCTGCATATACTGCCTGAGCATAGAGGGCCTCTCTCAGCGCTTTACGGGCAGTCTTCTTGCTTACTCCCAGTTGCTTGAGATAATCGGTAATCTGCTTTTCCAGCGCCTTAGGCTGGGCAAAGTTGATGACGGGCGTATCGATCGGTTTCTTCAGATTGATGACCGACTTGATGACATCGCTGTAGCCCGAAACGACCGGACAGTTGAAACTGTTCAGCGTATTCTTCGGGTCGTCATTATGTTCATAAACCACGTATGGCATGAGGATGCGGTCTACTTTCGGGTTCTCGTTGAGTTCCTTCAGATGACTGTGAGCCAGTTTAGCCGGGAAGCAGATATTGTCGCTCATCACCGTATTCAAGGCTCCTTCATACTGGCTGAAAGTGGAATCGGAAGAGAGAATCACGCCCAATCCTGCTGCCCGGAGCAGCGCATTCCAGAACGGATATTCCTCGTACATGTTGAGGATGCGAGGAATGCCTACTTTGACGTTGTGTTTTGCAACTTCAAGTGGGTTAACTTCTTCTCTATCAAATAGTAAACTATATTTGTATTCGTAGATGTTTTTGCCTTTTATCCCGTTTGCTCCCTTGTTGTTAAACACACGCTCACACTTGTTTCCGGAGTAGAATCGGTTGCCGCCGGCAAAGGTGTAGCGGGAAACATAACAATGGTTTTCGCAGCCTTTGCATTGCAGTTGTTTGGTTTCATAATGAGCCAGATTCTGGAGATCATCGATGGATCTTGATGAGGCAGGGTGCTCGTCTTCTGCAGATGTGCGATGCTTGTAATCTGCCGCCGCATGAAGGGCACAACCGTAGGCGCCCATCAGTTCCGGCATGTTGCTTCGTGCCACTTCGGTATGGGTGAGCAACTCA
>OEMZ01000453.1_pt1 | contig 10686 bp, 8 predicted proteins | sample 1503731 | NCBI WGS metagenome assembly OEMZ01 (sample SAMEA3182062, study PRJEB22505) | gut metagenome | biome: human; feature: gut; material: Stool; isolation source: human stools | place: Canada | collected 2013-01-14
GACTAATTCGATATTGTTCCTGCGCGCGGCTTCGAGAAGATCGCCGCTTTGAAGAAGTCTCAATTCATAGACGCGCTTCGTCCACTCGCCGGGCTTGTCGTCTATCGGATACGCAGGGTGCATGAAAATCTCAGTCACGCCGTCGATGCAGTTTTCGACAGCGTCAAGATAATATTTGCGCAAGGTGTCGTAATCTTTTATGCGATCCATCGACCACGGATTCGACACAAGGTCATCGAGCAGGCCGACTCCGCGCCGCTCACCCGCTCCAACAATAATTTTCTGGAAGCATTTTATCACACCTGGAGCTTCCCTGTCAATCTGTCTGGACAAAAATCCCGGAGTTTTCGGAAATCTGTAGGGCAAGGAATGTTCCGCGCAAAAATTATATGCATCAATATAGAAACGCCTGCCGTTTATGCCGTAGAGCGTGGCGCAATGGTTATCGGCATGGTCGACTTCAACGCCCCTTGAGCTGATAAAATTATACTGCGCCTCAAGCTCCGCGCGGACATCGCGGCGGCGGGCGTGCAGGGCGAGCCCGACCTGACTCTCATAGAGTCCCATCCCCTTTTCACTGAGCGAGGGCGCGCCGCTGTTGCTCTGCCAGCGTTTTTTGCTGTCGTCGGTGTTTATAGTCAGATGCACGCCGACGGGATAGCCGCCGAGCCTTGCGAGCTCAGCGGCGTTGGCGGCATCCGGCGCGACGGTCATGAGCGAGGTCGAGGTTATCAGTTTGCCTCGCATGAGCTCGTCTATCGCCTTTGTCTGCTGCGGATTATAGCCGAAATCATCGGCGTTGATTATAAGATACTTAGACATTTGCTTTTAACTCTTTCCTCCTTTTAAAATTGCACCAGTCGTTTGACTCATCTTTGAAATGCAGGAATAGGGTGAATATTGTTGCCACAGCCATGGCTATGAACGGGAACACGCAGAGCAGGAACCGCGACGCCATATCGGGATTCGAGCCGGGGTTCGCTCCGCTCTCGAAGCCGAACGCCACGCTGATAACTTTATAGCCGAGCGAGACATAAAGTCCGTTCAGGCGGTTCATGACGCCGACGAGACTTGTGAGCATTCCCTCGCGTTTTACGCCGTGGCGGGAATAGTCATCGTCGATTATCTTCGCGCCGATGCAGTCGATAGTGACGAGGCACCCGGCGACACCCATACCCATAACGCACATTATGGCGACCGCGACGGGCATTGCGTTTGCAAAGAACAGCGGGATGAATCCGACTGTCAGCACGGCAAATCCGAGCCTCCAGACATTCATGATACCCGCGCGTTTTACGACATTCGACCAGACTACTATACCGACAAGCGCGACGCCGAACACCACGCCGAGCATGACGGTTGTCATGGAGCTTTCAAGCTTCAGAGTATACTGAACATAGAACGGGATCGCCTGAGAAATGAGCGAGAATGCGGCTGAATAGAGCGCGTTTGCAAAGCCGAATATCCAGAACTTGCTGTTAGTGATGAGGGCGAATATCGCCTTGAAGAGATCGGGCTTCTCGCCGTTTGCCGCTTCCGCTTCCTCTTCTTCGATATTCTCATGGCAGCCGAAGGTCATGAACATAATGACTGCGAGGGCGATAACGCCGTAGATGATCGCAGTGAGATTATAGCCTATCTTTGAAGTGACAACGGGAGTGAGCACGATGGAAATAACCATAGCGACAAGCTGGCAGACCTGTCTTATAGCATTGGTCTTTGCTCTGAGTTCGTCGGTCTTGAAAAGAGTCGGGAACAGAGCACCGTAGTTTGCGTTCATGAGCGAATCGAGCGTGCCGGTGAGTACGTACATCAGCAGAATATAGAGATAAGCCTGACCGGAGTTCGACTGCACGCGCGCGGGCATATTATAAAACAGCACGAAGCAAAGAATCATCAGCGGAGTGCCGATAACGAGCCACGGTCTGCGCTTGCCCCATTTTGTATGCGTTCTGTCCGAAAGGAAGCCGTAGACGGGGTTATCGATGGCATCGACAAAGGTGTAGATAAACAGTATCTTCGCCATTTGGTCGGTCGTGATGAGTCCGAGCTTCAAGACATAATATGCGGCGGCATAAGACTTCAGCATATTTATCGGAATCGATGTGCCGAGCATGCCGAAGCCGTAGCGGAACGGGGAAGTGCGTTTTCGGTTCAAAGTGTTCGAAGGTTCCATCAGTTATCCTCCTCTTCCTCTTTCTGAAAATATATCGGATTTGTGAGCGCGCGGACTGCGCCGAGTTTTCCACACCCTCTGATTGCCTTGACATAAGCGAAATTATCGTTTTTCGGCTCTATATCGATATCAAGATTTCCTCGCGCGAAGTGCTTTATCACGCGCTCTCCGCTGCCGGTGACAAGAACAAGCGTTTCGCCGCGGAGCTGTTCCGCGTGAAGATGGAGTTTTTTGTTTTTGTCATAACGAACAGCATCGCCCATCATGGCATCGCCGCAGGTCAGAGTCAGGCGCGCGCCGTCAACTCCGCTTGAAACGAAGGAGTGCCCTGCGCGGATATTTTTCAGTATATCCTCGCGGCGGCGCGACGGAGAATATACGGCTGTTATCGGATTACCGAGCTTTGCGAAATCCTTCGGACGATGGAAATCACTGCCGCCGACGGCGGGTATGCGTCTCCCATCACGCAGGAGCTGAGTCCACCACTTTATGCCGCGGATATTCGTCCCGCGCATCGGTCCGTTCCAGACCTCGATCATATCGAAGTTCATGCTGTTCCATTTATACGGGCAGAACGGGCATTTCGGATGGTTTACCGATATGATCGCGCCGAGCGAACGGGCGTCGTTGATTATCTTTTCCATCTCTTCGGGTGTGTTTGCTATGAAGCTGTTTTCAAAGGGCGCTTTGGCTCCGAAGAAATTCATATGCCCTTTGTAGTGCGTCCATTCGACCGCATATACAAATGTCAGCCCCGGGATATCCGGCAGGCAGAAATTATCGGCATAGTTATTGTGGTTCGCAAGCCCGACGAAATCGAGCCCGCTATCGCGGGCAAGCTTCCCGACGGTTTCGGAATCGAGCGCGCCGTCGGAAGCTATGGTATGTATATGCAGGTCGCCGAAGAGCAGTTCGGGTTCGGCGTTCGTGTTATCAGAAGATATATTTTCGGGCGCATCCTGTTTATAATTCTTCGACTCGGGATCGCCGGGTTTATGATATTCAAACTCAATATCATATGTGACCTCGACACCTGCAGGCACGACATGATACGCGCCGACGATTATAGACCACTCGCCCGACTCGGGTCTTTGCAGAAGATAGCCGTTCGTGGACTTATCTTCGCCGACAAATATGCTCGGATGCGCGCTGCCCGACCAGCCGAGGAATCTCCTCTTTTCGTCCATGAGACCAAGGTCGATTATATTCTGCGGGTGTATCTCTCTGAGCAGACCTTTGGTGCCCTGCCAATAGGAATACGATACCGCGATGCGCGAGACGTTTTCGGGCACGGTGAACGGTATTGTATAATAGGTTCCCTCGCGGGACTTTTCAACGAAATGTTTAAGCTGAGGCATTTTGTGCAAACTCCATAAAAATTATGTTGTATTTATTATAAAACAGTATATATTGTTTTTCTTGCTATTTTTTAATGTTAATGAGCGTTTTTTTAAATTTTATGTTTTTATAATCAATATAAGCTCTTGAAATCGCCGATAAAGTGTGTTATTTTTAAGAAAACACCAATCAAAGGAGTGAAAATATACGGACAGGCTGAACATTATCGACTACAGGACGAATCCGATTATAAGCAAATATTCCGTGTCATTTCACCTTTGGGGCTCGGAGGGCACGACGGAGCACGGACACAACTACTATGAGATTTTTCTTGTAACGGACGGGCGCGTATGCCACGAGATAAACGGCAAAATTTCCGAGATAAACAAAGGCACTTTATGCATGATATGCCCCGGCGACATTCATCAGTTGCGCCGCATCGAGAATTTTTCGAGCATACACATGAACATCTGTCTATCGCCGAAAAAATTTGAAGAAATCTGCTCGGCTCTCGGGATAGATCCCAAAGAGTTCGAGGCGCAGAAACCGCTGACGGCTGCGCTCTCGACCGAGGAGCAGGCATACTTTGCCTCGCGGGCAAGTCTTATAAACAAGCTCATCGGAGACGGATATGAAAAGGCGGCGAGCGTAATATGCTCGACCGCATCTGATTTTATCTCGATAATAAACAGCTCGAAGCTCACGCAGAAAATCGACTGCCCCGAGTGGTTTGAAAACATGCTCGAAAAGATACGCTCGCCGGAATACATAACCTGCAGCGCGGCGGACGTATATGAAATGAGCAATTTTTCGCCGCCCGTTGTTATAGAAGCGTTCAGGAAATACACGGGCAAGACAGTTTCGGCATATCTCAGGGACACAAAATGCGAATATGCCTGCCTGCTGCTCAGCGGAACCAAGATGACAACGCTTGAAATATCAATACAGCTCGGCTACTACAGCCTGAGCCACTTCAATCGGGTTTTCAAGAGCTACTCCGGCTTCTCCCCCGCCGCATACAGGCGCGAATATCAAAAATAAAGCATCCGCACGAAAAGTACGGATGCTCTTATTATATCAGCTCTTCAGTTTTCTTTTGCTGAGTTTTCCCGCCAACTTATTGAGGCAATCGGTAAGCGGCTTTGAAACAAGTTTCAAAATTTCTGCTGAGGCAAACGAAAGAACAAGGAAAACGAGCGTTGCGACTATCATATTAGGAATATACTTTTGTAAATTAAACGGTTCTTTTATAAATATATAGTGTGTAATATAGGCAAAATATGATATTCCATCCAGCCAGCTTATAAGCTTTGATTTTCCCAATGCCGATTCAAGCCTAGGCAGATTCGAAAGGAGAAAATCGAAGAAAGCATATATCCACAAAGCCAACACGCACTGCGACCACGAAACAACTATATTATCATGGAGTACTGTTTCGTCGGCAAATTTTCTCACAACAAGCCTTGTGCCTAACGCCACCACCATAATCAGAGATATCAACAGAAAAGATTTTTTCCCTTTGAAGCTCAGATCTTTTTTGTTCATTGCATATCCGAGGAAGAATTCAATAAAATACACAATCTGAAAGCCGACATACGCCAACGCTATCTGCACCGCAACAATTAAAATACAGAGCACAACTTCGACTTTCGGATTTTTTTCGACATTCTTCATGAAACTTGTGCTTTCTAACTTTTTCATAAGGATAAGCAGCAAATAGCACAACATTATGACAGTCAAAAACCAGAGATGGCCGATTCCGTCCATTGACTCGGGCAAAGCAAAATAGCCTTTTATTTTTATAAAAATAAAGCCAAGACCCTGTAAATTCAAAATATATCTGTACGGGAACTTTGCCTCATATCTTATAAAGCAATAAAGCCAAACAAGCAGAACAAATATGTACATCGGGATACATATTTTTACAAAACGCCGAAAATACCAATTTAGCGGCTCTTTTATTTCCTTTTTGCCATACAAATATCCGGAAATAATAAAGAACAGTGGAACTCCGACATTAAAAAAATATCCAAGTGAGCTTCCGTAAAAGCCCAAAAACAGGTGCGTCGCGAAAATCAGAAACATACCGACTATTCGCACCACTGAAATTTTCGTAATTTTCATCATTCTCACCCTTTTATTTATATTCCTGCCATTTTCAGCAGATCGTCCTGAGTTATGACCGGGATGCCGAGGTCGGTCGCTTTTTGCAGTTTGCTTCCGGCTTCCTCGCCCGCGACAACATACGAAGTCTTTTTCGAGACGGATGACGACGCTTTGCCGCCGAGATTTTCGATTATCTCCGTCGCTTCTTTTCTTGAGAGCGTCGGCAGAGTGCCCGTAAGGACGAAAGTCAGACCTGCAAAGCGCTGATCGTCGCTCTTTTCTTTGAGCGATTTCATATTGACTCCCGCCGCTTTGAGTCTTTCTATTAAATCGGCAGTCTGAGTCATGGAGAAAAATTCCGCCGCGCTCTTTGCCATTATTCCGCCGAAGCCGTCTATTTCGGCTATCTCCTCTTCGGACGCGGCGATTATAGAATCAATATCGCCGAAATGCTCGGAGAGAAGCTTCGCCGCTTTCTGACCGATATGGCGTATGCCAAGAGCGAACAGCAGGCGCGAAAGGTCGTTTTGCTTTGAGCGTTCGATGGCATCGACGAGATTCTTCGCCGACTTTTCCTGATGTCCTTCGAGCATCATTATCTCGCCTGCGGTTATGTCATAGATATCGGCGACATTTGATATCAGATTTTCGGAGATAAACTTTTCAACGAGAGCGTCGCCGAGCCCCTCGATATCCATGGCATCGCGCGAACAGAAATGGATAACATTGCGCAGCAGCTGAGCCGGGCACTCGGGATTGACACAGCGGACAGCCGCCTCGCCCTCTTCGCGGATAACGGGAGCGGAGCAGGACGGGCAGATTGACGGCAGGATATACGGCACGGAATTTTCCGCGTGCGACACGACGCGCACGACCTCGGGGATTATATCGCCCGCTTTTCTTACGGCGACTTCATCGCCGATGCGAATATCCTTTTCTGTTATGAAATCCTGATTATGAAGCGTTGCGCGGCTGACGGTTGAACCCGCGAGAAGAACAGGTTCAAAAACGGCAGTCGGAGTGAGCACGCCCGTGCGTCCGACACCGATCTCTATATCAACGAGCTTCGTTGTCTTTTCTTCGGGCGGATATTTGAAAGCCACCGCCCACTTCGGGAATTTCGATGTACTGCCGAGGCGTTCGCGCTGGGCAAAATCATCGACTTTTATAACCGCGCCGTCGATATCATATTCGAGTCCCGAGCGTATCTCGCCAATACGCTTGAGTTCCGAGATGACATCGGTTATATTATCAAACCGAGTATAGAACGGAATTGTATGAAAGCCCTGTTCGCGCAGGAAATCAAGCGATTGCTTATGCGAGCTGAGTTGTGCGCCCTCTATCTGCTGGACATTAAAAACGAAGATATCAAGTCCCCTACCTGCGGTCACTTTTGAATCTTTCTGTCTGAGCGAGCCTGCGGCGGCGTTGCGCGGGTTTTTAAAGGGCTTTTCGCCGTCGAGCTCCTGTCTTGTGACGAGAGAGGCAAAGACCGACTTCGGCATATACACCTCGCCTCTGACTTCGAGGAAAGGCAGCGGAGTTTTTATTTTCAGCGGAATCGAGCGCACGGTGCGCAGGTTTGCGGTAACATCCTCGCCGACATCGCCGTCGCCGCGGGTCGAGCCGCGGGTCAGCACGCCGTTTGTATATTCGAGCGAGACGGAAAGTCCGTCGATCTTCGGCTCGACGACATAGTGAACATCCCGCTCGGTCTCTCTGACCCGGCGGTCGAATTCCTCTATCTCCGCGAAGCTGAACGCATCCTGCAGGCTCTCCATACGCACGCGGTGTTCGACCTTTGAGAACAGATTTTCCGCGCTGCCGCCGACGCGCACGGTCGGGGAATCCGGAGTCACGAGGTCGGGATATTTATCCTCTATCGCCTTGAGCTCGCGCTGGAGCATATCATATTCGTAGTCCTCTATCTCGGGGTCGTCGTCGACATAATATTTTCTGCTGTAATAATTGAGCTTATCTCTGAGCTCCTGCGCGCGTTTTGCGCTCTGCTCCTTGTCGGTCAAAAGGGCTTCCTCCTTTTAAGCTTCCTTTTTCTCTGCGGTTATTATACCACAACTTGAATACATCTAGCAACAATTTATTTCACTGCCGCTGCGGAATATCTATTGTCACAGCGGTCTGCGGGACAGTACCGACGACGATATTCTCGGCGATGCAATACTCATCCGAAAAATTCGCCGTGCCCTCGTTCCCGCCGAGAAAGACATAGACGGAACATTCGACTTTCAGCATAACTCTGTGGCGGGTCTGGTTTATGCCCGCAGAGATAAATTCATCCGTTATCTGCGCCTCCGCGCCGCCCGTCATACGAACAGTTACGGGTATCTCGGGTCCCATACCCGCAAAGACCTCAGAGCCCGTTACGGCGCCGAGCGGTATTTTTACAATAAATTTTGTATTTTCTTCGAGCGCTTCATCAACGGCGCGGACAAGGCGGGACTTAAACAAATTGACGGAGGCAGCGTTGAGGGACATTGAACCTATCTTTCCGTCGTTCGAGCCGACGCTGATAAGAGCTGAGCACTCCTCCGGGTTTTCGGATATAAATTTTTCTATGCTCTCGCCGACCGTGCGCACGGCGAGACTCTTTGCGCGGGTCATGGCGATATTGCGAACCGCCGGGCGAAGCCGCGCATCGACAACGAGCACAAGGCAGACAGCAAGAGTAAAAGCGCACAGAGCCCTGAACGCCCCGCGCGGCAGAGTGCGAATATTGAATCGGCGCATCCGGCGCATAAAAACACCCCCGCAACAGTTTATGCGGGGGCGATGAAATTTGTTATTGTTTTATTTTGAAGCCCTGACAACGGACACGCCGGTATCTATAGATTCGGGACCCGTTGAATTGCCTTTGAGAGCCGCGAGCGCCTGCGCCATGCCGAGATAGCCCATGGTATAGGGGTTCTGCACCATGACTGCTTTAAGACTTCCGTCGTTTATCAGAGACTCGATAGTGTTCGAAGTATCAAAGCCGATGCCGATTATCTTCTTGCCTGAATCTTTGATAGCGTTGCCCACGCCGACGGTCGAGCCCTCGTTGGTGCCGTAAAGTCCGACAAGGTCGGAGTTGCCGGTTATAAAGCCGGTTGCCGCCTCCTGCGAGGATGCGAAGTTGCCGTCCTTATATTCGGTAGTGAGCAGAGTGAACTTGCCGTCCTTGGTTATCGCCTCGCGGAAGCCCTTTTCGCGGTTCATGCTCGAATTTGTGGCGGTGTTGACGCCGATTATGCCTATCTTGCCGCTCGTTATGCCCGCGTTTTTGAGCTCTTCGAGCATGGTCTCGCCCGCTATCATACCTGCGTTGTAATTATCGGTCGAGAGAGTTGTGACCGCAGGCTCGTTTGCGGGAGAATCGACATAGATTATCTTGACTCCCTTGTCCTTTGCGTTTTTGACAGTCTGCGAAATTGCCGAGGGGTCGTTTGCGGCGAGCATTATCAAGCTCGCGCCGTCGGCAATGGCGTTGTTGACCGCCTCAATCTGCTTGGCGTTGTCCTTGACATCGGGGGCATCCCACTTATAAGTGATGCCGAGCTGTTTTGCCATATCAGACGCTCCCTTGTCGACCGAGACCCAGTGCTGATCCATCTTGTCGATAGTGATGAGATATACTTTGTACTTTGCGTTGGCGGCGCTCTCGGTCATGCCCTGCGCCGTGTTGTTGCCCTCGCCGCTTCTGCTGCACGCCGCAAAGGCGGTCAGAATCAGCAACGCCGACATAATAACTGCGAGTATCTTTTTCATACTGTCCTCCGTTTATTCTCTTTTTTCTCTGCCGCCGCCGAGCTTGAGCCCTTTGGCGGCATTCGTGTTGAGCCGCTTGCCTCCGTGGACGATTCTGTCTATAAGCACGGAGATTATGACGACTATGCCGATGACTATATTTCTAAGCGCGAGAGGTGCGCCTGCGAACTGGAGACCGTTATTGAGCACGCCCCAGATAAATGCACCTATGACGGTGCCGAGGAGCATACCCTGTCCGCCCATGGTGCTGACTCCGCCGATAACGGACGCGGCGACGGCGTTGAGCTCATAGTTAGAGCCCGCGTCCATGCTGCCCATGCCGCTCTGCGCGGTGAGTATCAAGCCGACAACGCCGGCGAGGAAAGAAGATATGACATAAACTTTCGTCTGCGCCGCGGCGACATTGACTCCGGACAGGCGCGCCGCCTCATAGTTCGAGCCGAGGGCATAGACATGCCTGCCGAGTGCCGTCTTTGAAAGAATGAACGCGAAGAAAGCGAAGAGCACTATCGCTATCCAGATCGGGGTATATATCCCGAGGAAGCGGCCGTAATAGAAGAAATTCTTGAAGGCGTCGGAATATATGCCGTTGGTGTTCATATTGCCGTTGACTATCTGCGCGACACCGCGGGCGATTATCATAGTACCGAGGGTGGCTATGAACGCCGGGAGCTTTGCAACAGAGATAAGAAGTCCGTTTACAAGACCGATTGCAAGACAGCAAACAATAGTTATGAGCACGGTCAAAATCGGGTTCATATTGAATTTTGTCATCAGCGTCGCGCTTATCATGCACGACATTCCCGCGACCGAGCCTATCGAAAGGTCGATTCCGGCGGTTATAAGAACGAACGACTGGCCGACGCCGATTATCAATATCGGCGCCACCTGGCGCAGAAGGTTCGTTATATTGGTTGCGGAGAAGAACAGCGGGTTTATCAGTGCAAAGACGATTATCATAACTATCAGCGCCGCAAAGACCGAGAGCACCTGTCCCATTCCCCTTGCGGAAAGCATTTTTTTGAACATTCAGCTCACCTCCGTGCGGAACTTTGTTGCAAGCTCCATTATTTTTTCCTGCGTGGCCTCATCGCGGCTGAGTTCGCCCGTGATGCGCCCGGAACACATGACGATTATCCTATCGCTCATGCCGAGCACCTCGGGCAGCTCAGACGAGACGAACATAACGCCGATGCCGCTCTTTTTGAGCTTGTTCATCAGGTTATATATCTCGACTTTGGCGGCGACATCGATACCGCGCGTCGGCTCGTCGAAAATTATTACTTTGGCGTCGCGCATGA
>OEMZ01000454.1_pt1 | contig 10654 bp, 4 predicted proteins | sample 1503731 | NCBI WGS metagenome assembly OEMZ01 (sample SAMEA3182062, study PRJEB22505) | gut metagenome | biome: human; feature: gut; material: Stool; isolation source: human stools | place: Canada | collected 2013-01-14
CAGAGTATGCAGCTTGAGGGGCAGACAGGCACTATCGGGCATCTGCGTGGTGACTTTGCCACGACGGGCTATGGCTTTTACACCACTTGGTTTGATACCAGACCCCAATGGAAATCTGACGAATTTAAGGCAGACCTTGATACGGTCATCAATGCTTTACGGGAGGATAAAGGGCTTTTGCATAACCGCTATGATATGAGTGCGTTTGCAAGGCATTTTCCCGAAAGTGCTATTAAGGGCAACTATTGTACTGAGTACGGTTTCCGTGTGGATACGGAGAAACACGCTTTTCTGCTTCGGTGCAATCTCACCAAAGGCGACTATAATTTTTACTGCTATTGCTATGTGAAGGAATGGATTGATAAGCATATCCAGAAAGCAGAACAAGGTATCCGATTTATTGACCCTCAATATAAAGAACTGTTCCGTATCCCCGACGGTGGAAAGGTCATTGTCACGACCTCTTGGGGAGAGAAACGGGAGTATCCCTGCCGCTTTATTGATGAATACCATACCGAAGTCGGCAGCAATCTGTACCACATCTGCGAGTTTGCCGAGCGTATGCAGAAAAACGGGGCGACCTATGAGCCGAAACCTGCGGAACAAACGCCGCAAAAAACACCGAAGCACAAGGATTTAGAACGATAGGGAGGATTTAGAATATGGCTGTTAATCAGAAAGCCGTCAAGGTCTTGAATAAGGTCTTGGAAGCAGGCTTTACCGATGAAAAAGCGATTGCCGCTATGACTATGGACGATATTCTTTCTATGCAGGGCATCACGGTTGCGGATATTACCCTCATCAATGACCTGCAAAAGAGCATTAAATCGAACAAGGTCATTTCTTTTCTTGGCGGTGGTGCGGAGTGAGTAAACAGGAATATTTGAAACAGAAACGATAAGGAGGTGTAGGTTGAATGGCTGCGAAGTATCAGCTAATCACAGAGCTGTATCGGCGTACAGGCGTTGCGGTTGCAAAAAATCCGCAGGCGTGGCAGGGCTTTCTGTCCTCTGCCTGCCGCAACTATAAATGCCGTTTTGACGAACAGCTTTTAATATACGCCCAACGCCCCGATGCTGTCGCCGTTGCGAAGCTCGAAACTTGGAACAGGCAGTTTAAGCGTTGGGTCAATAAGGACAGCAAGGGTATTGCCGTATTTGACCCGAAAGGTCGCAGGAATACGCTGAAATACTATTTTGATGTGTCCGACACCCACGAGGGCTACTATGGCAGCCGCCCTGTTCCGATATGGCAAATGGATGAGCGATACGAGCAGGCTGTTATGGAAAGGCTCTCGGACAGGTTTGGAGATGTGGAAAGCACTGACCTTGCTTCTGCCTTAATGGAAACGGCAAAGAACGCCGTGGAGGACAATCTGCAAGACTATTTTTCTCAGTTAAAGGACTGCACGAAAGACAGTTTTTTGGAAGAACTGGACGACTTTAATATAGAAGTCATTTACAGGCGGCTGGCAGCAAACAGCGTTGCTTTTATGCTGATCAGCCGCTGCGGTTTGGATACGAATGAGTTTTTTGACCGAGAGGATTTTGCGGATATTGTAAATTTCAATACCCCTGCAACGATAAACGCCATCGGTATTGCCACGAGCGATATTGCGGAAATGGCGTTACGGGAAATCTCACAGTCTATCCGAAATGTGCAAATGGCGGAAAAAGACCAGAATCGCACCTTTGCACAAAGAACGCAGGCTCAGTATGATAAAGACAGACAACAACCCGAAAGGAGCGAATACAATGAGCGAAATCACTTACAGCAGACAGGGGGATTATCTTATTCCCGACCTAACATTACCGACAGAGCCAGAGCTTCCGCTTGGCAGGTACGCTTTGATGCACAGGGATTATCTGGAGAAGCACAAGCGAGTGACCTATCTCAATCTGCTGACATCGGGCAGGCTGAACGGGCATCTGCACGAGGTAGAGCAGACAGCACTCCAGAGGTTGGAGCTTCTGACGAAGCAGCTCTCAGCCGAGCAGGGCGTGACAGAGGAACTGAAAGAGAAAGCACCGATGCAGTGGGTCGGACTGATGAACAACATCCGCAGCCAAGCGGAGGAAGTGATACTGACCGAACTGATTTACAAGTAAGCGTTGCCAAAGAGGATGAGGTCAGGGTCAATTTTCCAACCGTAGATGAACAAATCGAAATGATAGCAAAAGCAGAGGACGAAAAAGCCTCTGCTTTTGCTATTTCCAAAGAAGATATTGACTCCGTGCTTCAGAAAGGCAGTGGCGTTGCGGACGGAAAATACCGTATCTACCGCCAATTCCAAAAGGGCGAGGACAGACAGAAAAATATTGAGTTCCTTAAAAATGAGTATGGAACGGGCGGCGGTACGCACATCTTCCCCGATGGTTTCAGCGGTCATTCTTGGCATGACAGCAAAGGTCTTGCCATTGACCGAAACGGCACTTATACCAATCACGACCTTGTGTTGAAATGGTCACAGGTTGAAAAGCGTCTGCGTGAGATGATTAAGGATAACTGCTATCTCAATCCGAAAGAAAAAGACCATTATGCCGATTATCTGGAGAGCGTGTCAGCCCCTCAATATGAGATTGACACCCAGAGGAAAATAGCAAGGCAGCGTTTTATCGACGCCCATCGTGACCTGCCGCCTGCCGACAAACGGGATACCCTTGCTTTGCGGCTATCTGACTTTATCCGTGACTTGGACAGGTACGAAAAAGACCTGTTATCTGTTGTGGGACGAAGCGACCTTGCAGATGTTACCGTCGAGCAAATGGAACAGCACTTATCCGACCCCTCAACCGTTCAACAGCTCATAGACTTTCTTGCACAGGTACAATGGAAAACGACCTCAGTTTTCAGCCGCAGTAATGGGTGGAAGTTTACCGAGGAATTAAGGGAGCTGCACCCACTCCGCTACCTCTACAATGAGAGCGATGTGGTGTATATCGGTGCGGATAAATATGAGATTGCAACACTTACCGAGGAAAAGGTCTATCTGCAAAATGCCGAGTTCCCTATCTTGGGGCAGGAATACAGCCGAGCCGACTTTGAAGAAAAGCTAACGGAAAATCCTGCAAATGACCATCTGAAAGTGGTCGTAACCGAGAAACAGAGGACAGAAGCACCGTCCGAGAAAAAGCAGGACGGAATACAGTTTTCTATCGGTTTTTCCGAACACCCTGCCTTTTATGACAGACAGCTTAATGACCGCTATACGGATTTGAGCTTTGCTCTGGGGAATAAGCTGCTTGGTATTTTGGACGAGAAACAGCACCGTGAGCGTGAGGGCGATAAAAATATCGGGTGGTATCACAAGACCGATTTTGTTATCAAGGCTGTTATCGGCGGCGAGGAATTTAACTATGAAGGGCGGTTTGATATTGGCGATGGTGAGGGCGATTTAATTGCCCACATTAAGAATTTTTACGATTATGCCTTATCGCCAAAGGGCGAACAGCTATATGGAGATGACCGAGAAAGCCTGCTCCGTGGTAGAGGTGAGTTTATCCCATTCTTGGAACAGCACACCGAGCTGATCAAAGAGGATGAGAAGCTCCTTGATGAGATTATGGCTACCGAAAGTGATTGGTACAGGACAGCCGAGGAAGCCGAAGAAAAACCACAGGCGTATGCCGATATAATGAATGGCTCAGAAGCTCCTGCCATTGAAATGGAGAAATCCGCAGACGACCTCATAGGCAGGGAAATCATCATAGATAACCGTAAATATCTCATTGAGAACATTGGCAAAATCAGCGGCGATGTGTCCCTGCGTGACATCACATTCCAGAACAATGTGGGTTTTCCGATAAACCGAGTGGAGAAAATCGGCTATATCCAAAAGCTATTGGAACAGGAAAAAACCGAATTACCACCCGAAGAAAAAACGGAAACTCCTGCCGTTCTTGTTACTGACCGTCATAATTTCCGTATTACCGATGACGCCATCGGTGTCGGCGGAGCAAAAGAAAAGTTCCGTAACAATATGGCGGCAATCAACCTGCTGCACGAGCTTGAAATCGAAAACCGCCTTGCCACACCCGAAGAACAGGAGGTCTTATCTCAGTATGTCGGTTGGGGCGGTCTTTCTATGGCATTTGATGAACACAATGCGGCGTGGGCGGAGGAATTTAAGGAGCTATATGCCAGCCTATCCCCAGAGGAATACCGTGCCGCTATGGAGTCAACGCTGACCGCTTTTTATACGCCGCCTGTTGTTATCAAGGCGATGTATGACGCACTTGACCGCCTAGGCTTTTCACAGGGCAATATCTTGGAGCCGTCCTGCGGTACAGGCAATTTCTTTGGTCTGCTTCCCGAAAGTATGCAAAACAGCAAGCTCCACGGCGTGGAAATCGACTCTCTCACAGGCAGGATTGCAAAGCAGCTCTACCAAAAAGCGAACATTGCCATTGAGGGCTTTGAGAAAACAAATCTCCCAGACGACCATTTTGATGTAGTCCTCGGCAATGTGCCTTTTGGGGAGATAAGGGTCAATGACAGCCGATACAACGCCCAGAAATTTCTCATACACGACTACTTTTTCGCAAAGGCTCTGGATAAAGTCCGTGCCGGCGGCGTTGTGATGTTCATTACCTCAAAGGGTACGATGGATAAAGCAAGTCCAGAGGTACGCAAGTATATTGCCCAGAGAGCCGAGCTTTTAGGTGCTATCCGTCTGCCAGACAACACCTTTAAGGCAAACGCAGGCACGGAGGTCACGAGCGATATTCTTATCCTGCAAAAGCGTGACCGAGTGATGGATATAGAGCCAGACTGGGTACACCTTGATACGGACGAAAACGGTGTTACGATGAACAGATATTTTGTCGAACACCCCGAAATGGTGTTGGGCGAGATAAAGATGGAAAACACACGCTTTGGTACTTTCGAGCCTGTCTGTAAAGCCCGTAAGGATATACCACTTTCCGAGCTTCTGTCCAATGCAGTTCAGAGGATAAACGGCGAAATCCCAGAGCTTGATAATAGGGTTGATGAAATCTCCGATGAGCAGGAGCTTTCCGTTCCTGCTGACCCGAATGTGCGTAATTTCTCTTTTACTCTGGTGGACGGCAAGGTTTATTTCCGAGAGAACGACCGTATGCAACCTGCTTCTGTGTCGATGACCGCAGAAAACCGTATCAAAGGGCTTATCCAAATCCGTGACTGTGTGCGTAAGCTCATTGAGTATCAGACCGAGGATTACCCAGAGGAAATGATATGCACCGAGCAGGAAAACCTCAACCGTCTGTATGATGCCTATACCGCAAAATACGGTCTAATCAACAGCCGAGGAAATTATCTTGCTTTTGCTTCAGACGAGAGCTACTTCCTTTTATGTTCTCTGGAGGTGCTTGATGATGAGGGCAACTTCAAACGGAAAGCGGATATGTTCACGAAGCGGACTATTAAGCCCCATCGAGAAGTAACTTCGGTTGAAACAGCAAGTGAAGCCCTTGCCCTCTCTATCGGGGAGAAAGCCCGTGTTGATTTGCCTTATATGGAGCAGCTCACAGGCAAAACGCAGGCTGAGCTTGTGCAGGATTTACAAGGTGTTATCTTCAAAGTACCGAACTGTGAGCCTGTTTCCTATGTAGCCGCAGACGAGTATCTGTCGGGAAATGTCCGAAACAAGCTGACGGTTGCGGAGCTTGCTGCGAAGAATGACCCAGAGCTTGCAGTCAATGTGGATGCCTTGAAAAAGGTCATTTCCAAAGACCTCTCGGCGGCGGAAATCTCTGTCCGTCTGGGTGCGACTTGGATACCGCAGGAAGATATACAGCGGTTTGTGATGGAGCTTTTAACTCCGTCAAGCTATGCCGCAGGAAGATTAAAGGTACGATACACCCCGATAAACGGAGACTGGTTCATAGAGAATAAAAGCTCCGATATGGGGAATGTAAAGGCGGACAGCACCTATGGTACGAAAAGGGCTTCCGCCTATCGTATTATTGAGGACACCTTAAATCTGCGTGACACCCGTATCTTTGATTATGTGTATGACGAACACAGCAATAAAAAAGCGGTGTTCAATGCAAAGGAAACCACGGCGGCGCAGGCGAAGCAAGAAGTCATCAAGCAGGCGTTTCAGGATTGGATATGGAAAGACCCAGAACGGCGAAACCGCCTTGTCCGTTATTACAACGACACTTTTAACTCTGTGCGACCCCGTGAGTATGACGGAAGCCATATCACTTTCGGAGGTATCAGCCCAGAAATCACACTTAGACCCCATCAAGTCAACGCTATCGCCCATATCCTTTATGGCGGCAGTACGCTCCTTGCCCATAAGGTGGGAGCAGGAAAAACCTTTGAAATGGTAGCTGCCGCACAGGAAAGCAAACGGCTCGGTTTATGCCAGAAATCTATGTTTGTTGTGCCGAATCATCTTGTCGGTCAGTGGGCTTCCGAATATCTACGGCTCTATCCGAGTGCAAATATCCTTGTTACAACAAAGCAGGATTTTGAAACAGGAAACCGCAAGAAGTTCTGCGGCAGGATTGCCACAGGCGACTATGATGCAGTCATTATTGGGCATTCGCAGTTTGAAAAAATCCCGATGAGCATAGAACGCCAGAGGGAGCAGTTGGAAAAGCAGCTTGATGATATTGAGCGTGGCATTGACGATGTGCAGGCTTCCAAAGGCGAGCAGTTCACGGTCAAACAGCTAATGAAAACCCGAAAAGCAATCAAGACGAAGCTCGAAAAACTCAATGACACCAAGCGTAAGGATACGGTCATCGACTTTGAACAGCTCGGCGTTGACAGGCTTTTCATTGATGAGAGCCATTTTTATAAGAATTTGTACCTCTACACCAAGATGCGGAATGTAGGCGGTATCGCCCAGACCGAAGCCCAGAAATCAAGCGACCTCTTTATGAAATGCCGCTATTTGGACGAAATCACGGGCAACCGTGGCACGGTTTTCGCAACGGGTACGCCTGTTAGCAATTCAATGGTTGAGCTGTACTCCGTTCAGAGGTACTTGCAGTATGACACCCTTGCACAGAACGGTTTGCAGCATTTTGACAGTTGGGCTTCCACCTTTGGAGAAACGGTTACAGCTCTGGAATTAGCACCCGAAGGCACGAATTACCGAGCCAAGACGAGGTTTGCCAAGTTCTATAACCTGCCAGAGCTGATGCAGATGTTCCGTGAGGTGGCGGATATTCAGACCGCCGATATGCTAAAGCTCCCTGTGCCAAAGGTCAATTACCACAATATTAAGACCAAGCCGAGTGAGATACAGACCGAAATGGTAGCTTCCCTTGCGAAGCGGGCTGAGAAAGTCAGGGCAAGGCTTGTCGAGCCGAACATTGACAATATGCTCAAGATAACCAATGATGGAAGAAAACTGGCTCTTGACCAGAGAATGATTGACCCGATGCTGCCAGATGACCCAGACAGTAAAGTCAATGCCTGCGTGGATAATGTGTACCGTATCTGGGAGGAACACGCCGATACCAAAGCGACACAGCTTGTGTTCTGCGACCTGTCCACCCCGAAAAATGACGGTACTTTCAATGTCTATGACGATATGAGGGAGAAGCTGATAGCCCGTGGTATCCCTGCGGAGCAGATACGCTTTATCCACGAAGCGACCACCGATGCACAGAAAAAAGAGTTGTTCGGCAAGGTAAGAAGCGGCGAAGTCCGTGTGCTGTTCGGCTCTACTCCTAAGATGGGAGCAGGTACGAATGTGCAGGACAGGCTCATAGCAATCCATAACCTTGATTGTCCGTGGCGTCCTTCCGACCTTGAACAAAGGCAGGGGCGTATTGAACGGCAGGGCAATATGTTCCCAGAGGTGGAGGTTTACCGCTATGTGACCGAGCAGACTTTTGATGCCTACCTCTATCAGTTGGTGGAGAGCAAACAGAAATTTATCAGCCAGATAATGACGAGCAAAAGCCCTGTCCGTTCTGCCGAAGATGTGGACGAGGTTGCCCTGTCCTTTGCTGAGGTTAAAATGCTTGCCACAGGCGATGCCCGTTTTAAGGAAAAGATGGATTTGGATATACAGGTTTCCAAGCTCCGAGTGTTAAAGCAGAGTTACCTTTCCGAGCATTACGACCTTGAGGACAGAGTGCTGAAATACTATCCCCAGACCATTAAGGAGTATGAGGAACGCATTGCAGGCTATGAAAATGATGCAGCTCTTGCCGAGCAGCACAAGCCGCAGGGTGAGGATAAGTTTTGCCCGATGACCCTAAAAGGCGTGACCTATACCGAAAAGGCAGATGCAGGCGAAATGCTCCTTGCAATCTGCAAGGACTATCCGATGTCTGCACCTACCGAAATCGGCAGCTATCGAGGTTTCCAAATGGAGATTTATTATGATACCGTCAACGCCCATTACTGTATGAACCTTTGCGGAAAAGCAAAGCATAAGGTAGATTTAGGTGCTGATGCCCTCGGAAATCTGACCCGAATTGAAAACGAGCTGTCAAAGCTCCCTGCCAGACTGGAAGCTGCCAAGACCAAAAAGGCGGAAACTATCGCACAGCTTGAAACCGCAAAGGAGGAAATCAAGAAGCCTTTTGCCTTTGAAGATGAGTTGAAAGAAAAAGCGGAACGGCTGAACGCTCTTAACATTGAGCTGAATCTAAATGAAAAAGATACTTCCGTTATGGATACCGAGCCAGAGCAGACAGAAGAACAGCCCGAAAGAAAATGTGCAAGTCGGGAGAGATAATGCGGTTTGCATATTTGTATTGCTGATTTCTGGGAAGTATAATAGGTGTAGATTAGTAAATGTCGGAGGTGAAAGGTGTGCTTGATAATTTCAGATTTGAAACCTTTGTTGATGTGCATAGCAACATCTTTGCTGAATATCTAAGCTCCGTTATCGCAAAGCTGCCCAAAGACAATCCAGAATACCGCTCCATAGAGGAAAGGATAGAGGAACTCTACAAGGAGTATCCAAAAGTGATGGAGGCTCTGGATACGGAAAAGCCGAGCGATTTATCCGAGCAGGAGTGTAAGGCTTTGATAGAAGTTTTGGAGCTTCGGAACAGGCTCAGCGATATGCAGCAGGAAGCAATCTATTTCAGAGGGTGCTATGACAGCGTTGGGTATCTCAAAAAGGCAGGAATTTTATAACCAAGAACGGCGGCATTGGCGTGGAGCTGATGCCGCTTTTACATAGCCGCAGAGGTGGAAAAATGCATACCTTTGTGGTACAATTAGAACAATAAAGTAAGCAAGAAGGTTGGTTTAGATATGGATATTAGATTTAGCACATATAATGATTTTCTAACTGAATATCAAACATACAAATTAGATAAATGCAGTAATTGTGAAGGAGTGCGAGAGTTAATTGACGATGATGTAACAGTCGTTATAGAAAATAGAACGCTCCATTTTCCAGAGTTACTTGTTCTTTGTTGTAATAAATGTGGAGATAAATGTCTGCCCGAATATTCCAAACAAATTATAGATGGTGCATATAAGTCTATGATAGAACAAGAACAGTTTGTAGGAGAGTTTGTTTCAAAAAGCTACAAAAAGAAATTTGAATATTGTAAAGAAACAGATTATAAATACGACCATAAAGATTATTATAATATCCCTGGTCTTTGTTATGATGAGGAACATTCAACAGAAGGTTTTTTGACACCTGTTTATTTCGATAGAAAAGCACTTATATATTTTATTTCTGTTCCCGATTTTGAAGTGGATATTTTCTCAGAAACCTATGGACACATAGGTAAGAAAGACCCAGAGGGAGTATATATATATGATTGGGATGTGCCATTTGGTTTTAACAGTAATGGAAAGTTAGTATTTTGGTTGGGCGATTTGAATTATATGGATACTCAGAGCCAAGCGATTTTAAAAGGATTTAATGTTGACTCAGACCATTTAATCGTTGATTCAGAGTTCTTTCAAGCACAAATGAACTGTACTTTTAGTAAGCCTATTATAGAGAAACAAATTCTAATGAATAAGGACAGCTTCATTTCAAACATTAAGAAAAAATACAACATTGATTTAGCCCATTTAGACGAAGAATGTTCGGAACACGCTAAAAACATCAAGCGTCCGCTTGTTTTCACAGAGCAAAGTGTTTCTGGTGTAATAAATGCTTTTGACAAGGTGTTGGTAGAGGGTTTTAATGTTGGACGGTTGAGAGAATTGTATGAGGCATTATATTCTGAAAATGAAAGAGATGCTCAATACGGAAAGTGGCAGTCAATTCGTCTTATCAAAGAAATATTGCTGAAATTCTGCAATGGAATTGGAAATACGATTGATGTTGAAAAATTGATTTCGCCGTTGTATATTCTTCACGATTATCGAATATATTTTGACCATTTGCTTTCAATGGATAAACAAGAAAGCACCAAAGCCCATATAGTTGAGACATTAGGTGTTCAAAATTTTAGTGAGCAAGAAGCAATTTATTTAGAGGAAATAGACCGTCTTAATAAACTGTTTCAGTATTTGGTGTTGTTATCAAAATAACATATCGTTTACATAGCCGAGAGGTTTTCGTTTAACGAAAGCCCCTCGGCTATTTCTATTTTCTGGAGGTGATTTTATTGAATGAGAACTAACAGACCCTATGTGCAGATTGACCCAGATGTGCTTGAACGGGTACGCCAGATTGACCTGTTATCCTATCTGCGTGAGTTTGAGCCGAGCAATCTCGTTAAGG
>OEMZ01000469.1_pt1 | contig 10415 bp, 6 predicted proteins | sample 1503731 | NCBI WGS metagenome assembly OEMZ01 (sample SAMEA3182062, study PRJEB22505) | gut metagenome | biome: human; feature: gut; material: Stool; isolation source: human stools | place: Canada | collected 2013-01-14
GTTTTATGTAAGATGGTTGATTGTAATGTAATATTTGATGGAGAAATAATAATGCTTCAAAATAATAAAGTATCTTTTTCTAAGTTACAAAAAAGAATTCATTTAAAAAATAAGAAAACTATTGAGTTTTTAAGTAAGACAAATCCTGTGGTATTTATGTGTTTTGATGTAATATATGAAGATAAAGATTTAATTAATTTGAGTTTGTTAGAAAGAAAAAAGTTACTTAGTAAGTATGAAGATAATGAAGTTTTTATTAAGTGTACTTATGTAAGTGGTGAAGGTATTAAGTTATTTGATGCAATAAAAAAGTTAGATATGGAAGGAATTATTGCTAAAAAAATAGATAGTAAATATTTAGTTAATGAAAGAAGTAATAATTGGTTAAAGATTAAAAACTATAAAGTTGGAGAATTTTTAGTAATTGGTTATATTAATAAAGATAATAGTTATGTAATTAGTTTAGTTTTAGGTAAAAAAGTAAAGAATAAGTTAGTTTATGTTGGAAAGGTAAGTTTAGGAAAGAAAAGAAGATTGGCAGAATTAATTATGAAAAAAACAAAAGTTAAAGCTTATATGGATGTAAATAATAAAGATGTTATATATATAAAACCAGATGTAAAATGTATAGTTAAGTATTTAGAAGTTACTGAAAATGGGCTTTTAAGGCAGCCTTTTGTCCCATGAAATGTCAAAAATAAGTAAAAATGAAGAAAAAATTAATAAAAAAAGCATTTTTTTTAAATTAGTTATTGATTTTACTTAGATTTTTTGGTAGTCTTAATATGTAAGGACAATGTTCCTACAAAATATGTTTAGATAATGGGAGGTATAAATTATGTCTAAAACAGAATTAGTAGAATTAATTGCAAAAGAAGCTGGACTTTCTAAAGCTGATGCTGCTCGTGCTCTTGATGCTACAATCGCAGGTATTACTGCTGGATTAAAAAAAGATGGAAAGGTTGCTTTAGTTGGTTTCGGTACATTTAGTGCTAAAAAAAGAGCTGCTAGAGAAGGAATTAATCCATTAACTAAAGAAGCTATTAAAATTCCTGCTAAGACAGTTGCTTCATTTAAAGCTGGAAGCAAATTAAAAGACGCTTTAAATTAGTAAAATTGAAAAGTTGATTAATTTCAACTTTTTTTTAATTGGATTTTAGTGTATAATATTATTAAGGTGGTAAAATTGAAGAAAAGATTAATTTGGTTATTAGGTTTAGGCTTAACACTTGTTATTGTACCTTTTATAATAAATGTTTATAGTATATTTAGATTAATTAGTTTAATAATAGGTATTCTTTTAATAATGATTAGTTTTTGTTTAAAGAAAAAAAGAAGTATATTTTTAATAATATTAGTGCCATTAATAATATTGGTTGTATCTTTAGGGTTAGATACATTATTAGTTTATAAATTAAGATATGTACCAATATTTAGTTTACAAGTAAAAAGTAATAAAGATGTAAAAACATATAATAGTTTATTTTATAGAGTATATGATTGTAAAAAAGATTTAATTTTAGATTATGGATATAATAAAAATTATGCTTGTAGTAATGATTTACTTGAAACAATAAGTGTAAATAAGTTTTTACAAGATAGTAAAGCTAGTTTTAAGGAATATAAAAATAAATTTGTGAGAATAAATGGTAAGGTTAGTAAAATAAGTGGTAATGAAGTAATAGAAATGGCAGAATATACTAAAAGTGATGATGTATTAAATGGGTATGTTAATTTTAATTTAAGTAATAGTCTTAAAGTTTTAACTAAAGATGATTTAAGTAAGTATAGAATATATGATTATATTGATGTAATTGGAAGAGTTAGTGAGTATCAAAATGGTGTTATAGAACTTATGGATGTAGTTTTAATACCAAGTGGTTTATATGATAGTTATAGCTTTGAAATAATTAATAATAATGATAATAAATTAAGTAATTTATGTTTTAATTGATGAGAGAATAAAATATGAAGATTTAGTTAAAAATGTAGAATTCGAAAGTATTAAAGATAAAGAAGATAAAGAAATTGCTAAGAAGTATAGTTTAGAGAAATTTAATATTTTGGAGTGTAGTAATAATAAAAAAATATTTGTAAATAAAAGTGTTAATGTAAATAGTAATATCTGTGATATGGAACTTGAATAGAGTTAAATATTAAACTGTAGTTGTGGCTTTAAAAGAAATTTTAAAAACTTGCATTTTTAGGTTGACTAGGTGCAAGTTTTTGTTGTATAATAGTTTCATATCGAGAAAAGGGGAAAGTGCCTTTGGAACATTATTTTACAAACAATCCAAATTTAAAAAGTGAGTTAAGAAAACTAACATATAATTATAAAGATGTGCATTTTGAATTTTTTAGTGATAATGGAGTATTTTCTAAAAATAAAGTAGATTTTGCATCTAAATTGTTAGTGGAAACATTCTTGGATACAACAAGGGATGATAGAGATTTTAAGATATTAGATGTTGGTTGTGGTTATGGGTTTCTAGGTATAGTTATAAGTAAGATATTAAATGTTGATATAGAGTTAGTTGATGTAAATAAAAGAGCACTTCATTTGAGTGAGAGAAATATTAAGTTAAATGAAGTAAAGGGGAGAGCTTACGAAAGTAATGCTTATGAATGTGTAAAAAATAAATATGATTATATAATTACTAATCCACCGATTAGAGCTGGTAAAGAAACAGTGTTAAATATCTTGAAAGGAGCTAAGAATCATCTTTTAGATAATGGAGAGCTATGGTTTGTCATAAGTAAAGACCAAGGGGCTAAATCAATAAAAAAAGAGCTTGAAGAGCTTTATAATATTGAAATAATGGAAAAAAATAAAGGTTTTTATGTATTTAGAGCAAAAATAGATTGACAAATTAAGAATTAGGCTTTACAATTTTATATTGGTGGCGTATTTATTTTTTTAATAAAAACGAAGAAAAAAATAGTCTTAAAAAAAATTGTGTATGGGGTGATATCGTGGCTTATAAAGTTAAAAAATTTGGTGACTATCGTGAAAGAAGAAGTTTTTCGAAAACGAAAAACGTTTTAGAGTTGAATGATTTATTGGAAGTTCAAAAAAAATCATACAAAGAATTCTTAGAAACAGGTATCAAAGAAATATTTGAAGACTTATTTCCAGTAGAAAGTTTTACTGGTAATATTTCACTTGAATTTGGTGATTATTATTTTGATGAACCAAGATACTCTATTAAAGAAGCAAAAGAAAGAATGGTAAACTATGCTGCTCCATTAAAGGTTGAAGCACGTCTTTATATTCATGAAACTGGTGAAGTTAAAGAACAAACAATATTCCTAGGGGATATGCCTTTAATGACTGAAGCAGGAACATTTATTATTAACGGGGCTGAACGTGTAATTGTATCACAATTAGTACGTAGTCCAAGTGTATATTTCAAAAAAGAAATAGATAAGAATGGACGTCACATTTTAGGCGGAGAATTAATACCTAATAAAGGAACTTGGCTAGAATATGAAACAGATGCTAGGGATGTTTTATATGTAAGAATTGATAGAACTAGAAAAGTAACTGTTACAACATTCTTAAGAGCTTTAGGTTTATCTAGTGATGAAGATATTTTAAGCGTTTTTGGTGATAATGAATATATTAAAAATACCTTAGAAAAAGATTCTACTAATAATACTGATGAAGCTTTACTTGAAATATATGAAAAATTAAGACCAGGGGAACCTGCAACACTTGATTCTTCAAAGAACCAATTAATTACAAGATTTTTTGATAGATTCCGCTATGACTTAGCTAAAGTTGGACGTTATAAATTTAATAAAAAATTAAATGTGTTAGATAGATTAGAAGGTTTAACATTAGCAGAACCTTTAATTGATGGTAAGAAGACTCTTGCTAAATCTGGAGACGTTTTAACTAAAGAATTATTAGAAAAATTAAAACCTTATTTTGAAAAAGGTTTAAATGTTAAAGATATTTTAGTTAATGAAGAGTTAGATGATTATAAAAGTGTTCAAACTGTTAAAGTTGTTGACCCAGAAGATAATAAAAAAACATTTAATATTATTGGTGTAGACCAAAGTGTTGATGTTAGACGTTTAACCATTCCAGATGTTTATGCATCACTTAATTATTATATAGGTTTACATAAAGGTATTGGTTTTGATGATGAAATAGATAACTTAGGAAATCGTCGTGTACGTCAAGTTGGAGAACTTATTCAAAATCAATTTAGAATTGGTATGGCTAGAATGGAAAGAGTTATTCGTGAAAGAATGACTACTCAAGAACTTGATACTGTAACTCCAAAAACATTAATTAATATTAGACCAGTTACAGCTGCTTTAAAAGAATTCTTTGGTTCTTCACAATTATCAAAATTCATGGACCAAATTAACCCAATAGCAGAACTTACTGACAAGAGACGTTTATCAAGTCTTGGACCTGGAGGTTTATCTCGTGACCGTGCAGGTATGGATGTTCGTGACGTTAATGCATCACATTATGGTCGTATTTGTCCGATTGAATCACCAGAAGGACAAAATATCGGGCTAATTACATCACTTGCTGGTTATGCTAAAATCAATGAATATGGATTTATTATGACGCCATACCATAAAGTTGTTAATGGTGTTGTTACTGATGAAGTATGTTATTTAACTGCTGATGAAGAAAAAGGACATGCTATTAGCCAAGCTGCTGTTAAATTAGATGATAATAATAAAATTATTGATGATGAAGTTGTTGCTAGATATAATGGCGATACAATTTATGTAAAAAGAGAAAAAATCGATTATGTCGATGTTGCTCCAAGTCAAGTTGTTGCTATTACTACAAGTTGTATTCCATTCCTAGAATTCGATGATGCCCACAGAACTTTGATGGGTGCCAACATGCAACGTCAAGCTGTGCCTCTACTTACTTGTGAAGCTCCAATTGTTGGAACAGGTGTAGAATGTATTGCTGCAAGAGATTCAGGTTCAACTATTGTTGCTAAAGCAGATGGTGTAGTTGAATACGCTGATGGTTTAAAAATTATAGTTAAAACTGCTGGTGGTAAAGATACATATCATTTAGCAAACTATGAAAGAAGTAATGCATCAAGTTGTATTAACCATCATCCAATTGTTAAAGCTGGAGATGTTGTAAGCCGTGGTCAAGTTATTGCTGATGGTCCATCTACTGATATGGGTGAACTAGCTCTTGGTAAAAACCTAACTGTTGCGTTCATGACATTTGAAGGTTATAACTATGAAGATGCTGTTATATTAAACGAAAGATTAGTAAAAGATGATGTTTATACATCACTTCATATATCACATTACGATATTGATTGTCGTGATACAAAACTTGGACCAGAAGAAATAACAAGAGATATTCCAAATGTTGGGGAAGATGCTCGTAAGAACCTAGATAAACATGGTATTGTTAGAATTGGTACTGAAGTTAGAGATGGTGATATTCTAGTTGGTAAAGTAACTCCAAAAGGGGTACAAGAGTTAACTAGTGAAGAAAAATTATTACATGCAATTTTTGGTGAAAAAACTCGTGAAGTAAGAGATACATCGCTGCGTGTTGAACATGGTGCTGGTGGTATAGTTCATGATGTTAAAGTTTATACTAAAGAAAATAGTGATGAACTACCTGCTGGGGTATCAAAAATTATAAGAGTATATATTATTCAAAAGAGAAAAATTCAAGTCGGAGATAAAATGTCTGGACGACATGGTAATAAAGGGGTTATTTCTTTAGTACTTCCTGAAGAAGATATGCCTTACTTACCAGATGGTAGACCAGTAGATGTTATGCTTAATCCATTAGGTGTTCCATCTCGTATGAATATCGGACAAATTCTAGAATTACATTTAGGTATGGCTGGTAAAAAGTTAGGTGTTCATTATGCTACTCCAGTATTTGATAGTGCAACTTGGGAAGATATTTCTGAAGAAATGAAAGAAGCTGGTATGGAACCAGATGGTAAAGTTGTTTTACATGATGGACGTACTGGAGAAGCTTTTGACCATAGAATTAATGTTGGTGTTATGTACATGGTTAAATTACATCACATGGTTGATGATAAATTACATGCTAGAGCAACAGGACCTTATTCACTTGTTACTCAACAACCTTTAGGTGGTAAAGCTCAATTTGGTGGACAACGTTTCGGAGAAATGGAAGTTTGGGCATTATATGCTTATGGTGCATCTCATGTGTTACAAGAAATTTTAACTGTTAAAGCCGATGATATCACAGGTCGTGTTAAAGTTTATGAATCTTTAGTTAAAGGTAAAACAATTGATCAAGCTGGTGTACCAGAATCATTCAGAGTTTTAGTTAAAGAATTCCAAGCATTAGGATTAGATGTTCAAGTTATTGATAATAATGATAATGTTGTAGAATTTAAAGACATTGAAGAAGATGAAGACGATAATGATGCATTTAGAATTGATGAAATAGATGTTACAACAAATGAACTTAATAATGAAGAAGTTGTTGAAGATAATCTAGAAGAATACAAGGATGAATTTGAAGAAGAAGAAGATTTAGATAGTCTTGAATTTCCAGGAGATATCGAAGAAGATATTTTAAATGATGGGGAAGGTGAAGAATAATGATAGATGTTAGTAAATTTAAAGGTATTAAAGTTAGTATTGCATCACCAGAAAAGATACGTGCATGGTCTTATGGTGAAGTAAAAAAACCTGAAACTATTAATTACCGTACCCTTAAACCTGAAAGAGATGGTTTATTCTGTGAAAAGATTTTCGGACCAACTAAAGACTTTGAATGTTCTTGTGGTAAATATAAAAGATTAAGATATAAAAATATCATATGTGATCGTTGTGGAGTTGAAGTAACTCGTTCAAAGGTAAGAAGAGAAAGAATGGGGCACATTGAACTTGCTGCTCCTTGTTCTCACATTTGGTTCTTTAAAGGTGTTCCTTCTAAAATGGGACTTGTCCTAGATATGTCTCCAAGAGATTTGGAAGAAGTATTATATTTCGTAAGTTATGTAGTAATTGATCCAGGTAAAGCTCCTTTAGAAGTTAAACAAACTTTATCTGATAAAGAATATCGTGCTTATTATGAAAAGTATGGAAATACTTTTAAAGTAGGTATGGGTGCTGAAGCTATTAAAGAATTATTAAAACAAGTTGATATTGATAAAGAAGTTGAAGATTTAAGACGCGAACTTGAAAATACAACTGGGCAAAAGAGAATCCGTCTTGTTAAGAGACTTGATTGCTTAGTTGCTTTCCAAGAATCTGGTAATAAACCTGAATGGATGGTACTTGATGTGTTACCAGTTATTCCACCAGAATTAAGACCAATGATTCAACTTGATGGTGGTAGATTTGCAACTAGCGATTTAAATGATTTATATCGTAGAATTATCAATAGAAATAATCGTTTAAAGAAATTACTAGAACTTGGTGCTCCAACTATTATTGTTCAAAATGAAAAACGTATGCTTCAAGAAGCTGTTGACTCATTATTTGATAATGGTAGAAGAGGAAGAAGTATTACTGCAGCAAGTAATAGACCACTAAAGAGTTTATCTAGTATGTTAAAAGGTAAACAAGGACGTTTCCGTCAAAACTTATTAGGTAAGAGAGTTGACTATTCTGGTCGTTCTGTTATTGTTGTTGGACCAAATCTTAAAATGCACCAATGTGGTTTACCAAAAGAAATGGCTATTGAGTTATTTAAACCACATGTAATTAATGGTATTGTTGAAAGAGGTTTAGCTCACAATATTAAAGGTGCCAAAAAACTTATTGATTCTCGTGATGAATCAATCTGGGATATTGTTGAAGATGTAATTACTGAACATCCAGTACTTTTAAACAGAGCTCCAACACTACATAGACTTGGTATTCAAGCATTTGAACCAGTACTTGTTGGTGGTAAAGCTATTAGATTACATCCACTAGTTTGTGCAGGATTTAATGCCGACTTCGATGGTGACCAAATGGCTATCCATATTCCACTTTCTGAAGAAGCAAAAGCTGAAGCTAGAATCTTAATGCTTAGTGCTAATAATATTTTAAATCCAAAAGATGGAAAACCAATTGTTACACCAAGCCAAGATATGGTACTAGGTAATTGTTATTTAACTATTGAATATGCTGGAGAACCTAATGAAGGACATGTTTATAAAAATCCTAATGAAGCTTTAATGGCATATGAAAGAAAAGAAATAACTCTACATACAAGAATTGCTATTCCAGTTAGTTCATTTAAATATAAATTATTTACTGAAGAACAAAGAGACAAATACTTAGTTACTACTGTAGGTAAAATTAAATTTAATGAAATATTACCTGATACCTTCCCATATGTAGAAGAAGGTACTAAGGCTAATATTGAAGGAATTACACCAGATAAGTATTTCTTACCAATGGGTTCTAACATACCTGAAGAAATTGCTAAAATGGAACTTGTTACTCCATTTGTTCAAAAAACTTTAGGTCAATTAATTGCCCAAGTATTTAAAAGATATAAAACAACTGAAACATCTATTATGCTTGATAAATTAAAGAATTTGGGTTTCAAATATTCAACTATTGCTGGTATTACAGTATCTATTGCAGATGTTGTAAGAAGTGAAAAAAAGGGTGAAATAATTGAAGCTGCTAAAGCTAAAGTAGATAAAATTAATAAACAATATCAAAGAGGTTTAATTACTGATGGGGAAAGATATCAAAGTGTTATTGAAGTTTGGACTAAAGCAACTGATGATGTTAAGAACGAACTTAAAGCAATAAGTGAAAATGACTTTGATAATCCATTATTCATGATGATGAACAGTGGTGCTCGTGGTAAGATTTCAAACTTTACCCAACTTGCTGGTATGCGTGGTTTAATGGCAAAACCAGATGGTTCAACTGTAGAAATTCCAATTACATCATCATTTATTGAAGGTTTGTCTGTGTCTGAATTCTTCTTATCAACACATGGTTCTCGTAAAGGGGATGCCGATACTGCGCTAAGAACCGCAGACTCAGGATACTTAACAAGAAGACTTGTTGATGTTGCTCAAGATATAATCGTTAAAGAATTTGATTGTGGTACACATCAAGGGCTTGTAGTTTATGACTTATTAAATGAAAAAGATAATTCAATTATTGAACCACTTGCTGAACGTATTTTAGGTAGATACGCATCTAAGAAAATTGTTAATCCAGAAACTAAAGAAACTATTGTGGAAGCTGGTGAAATGATTAATGAAAATGCTGTCATTAAAATTACTAAGGCTGGTATTAAAAGGGTAGAAATTAGAAGTGTTCTAACATGTAAATCAAATAATGGGGTATGTCAAAAATGTTATGGACGTAACCTTGCAACTGGTAACTTAGTTGAAAAAGGTGAAGCTGTTGGTATTATGGCTGCTCAATCAATTGGTGAACCAGGTACACAACTTACCATGCGTACATTCCATACCGGTGGTGTTGCATCTGGTGATGATATTACTCAAGGGCTACCAAGAGTTGAAGAACTATTTGAAGCACGTATTCCAAAAGGAAAAGCTACAATTGCGGAAGTTACTGGTAAAGTTATTGGTATTGAAGAAAACAATGGTAAACATACAATTACTATTGAAAATGAAGCTGGATGCCATGAACACGTAACTAATTACAACATGAAACTTCGTGTTGCTGTTGGTGATGACGTTGAAGCTGGAGATAAATTAACTGAAGGTGTTATTTCACCAAAAGAATTACTTGCTGTAACTGACCCACTTACTGCACAAGAATATATCTTAAAAGAAGTTCAAAAAGTTTATAAATTACAAGGTGTTGATATTTCAGATAAACACATTGAAATCATTTGTAAACGTATGATAAATAAGGTAAGAATAACAGATGCTGGAGATTCAGACTTTGTTGAGGGTCTTGCAGTATCTCTAAGAGACTTTACAGAAGGTAATAAACCAGTTATTATGGCTGGAAAAACTCCTGCTAAAGGTAATCCAATTATGCTTGGTATTACTAAATCATCTTTGGAAACAGACTCGTTCTTATCTGCTGCATCATTCCAAGAAACAACTAGAGTTTTAACTGATGCTGCTATTCATGGTAAAGTTGATAGACTTCAAGGTCTAAAAGAAAATGTTATTATTGGTAAACTAATACCTGCTGGTACTGGTTATAGTCAATATAATAATATCAATATTGAACTTGAAAAAGCAATTTTAACTGATGATGCTCAAGAAGTGTTAGAAGAAAAACTTATGGATAATGATGATATAGCAACTGATACACAAAAAATTGTTGAAGAAGTTGTAGAAGAAGAAGTAACTAATGAAGATGCTGAATAAGCATCTTTTTTCTATAATGTTAAAATTATGTGTAAAAAAGCACTATACGCGTGAATATAGTGCTTTTTTTTTTTTTTTTTTTTTCGGTTAAAATGGGTATGTAAAATAAAA